>ENA-ORLY01000024-ORLY01000024.1-human-gut-metagenome-genome-assembly--contig:-NODE-24-length-240972-cov-6.785566_pt1 | contig 240972 bp, 202 predicted proteins | sample MGYA00243071_ERZ508832 | MGnify/ENA primary metagenome ERZ508832 (study PRJEB26277, sample SAMN04329777) | human gut metagenome | biome: human-associated habitat | host: Homo sapiens | place: USA... | reverse complement strand
GAGCGGTAGTTCAGTCGGTTAGAATACCTGCCTGTCACGCAGGGGGTCGCGGGTTCGAGTCCCGTCCGTTCCGCCACTTATTAAGAAGCCTCGAGTTAACGCTCGAGGTTTTTTTTCGTCTGTATTTCTATTATTGCCAAAATCGCAAAAATCCTCTGCGTTTTACGCCCTTTTTCCGCAACAGTCTAAAGTTCATAATCACCTCAGTTAACGAACATAGCATTAAAAGAGGCATATTATGGCTATCCCTGCATTTGGTTTAGGTACTTTCCGTCTCAAAGACGACGTTGTTATTTCATCTGTGAAAACGGCGCTAGAACTTGGTTATCGCGCAATTGATACCGCACAAATCTATGATAACGAAGCCGCAGTAGGTCAGGCGATGGCAGAAAGTGGCGTGCCACGTAATGAACTCTACATCACCACTAAAATCTGGATTGAAAATCTCAGTAAAGACAAATTGATCCCAAGCCTGAAAGAAAGCCTGCAAAAATTGCGTACCGATTATGTAGATCTGACGCTAATCCACTGGCCGTCACCAAACGATGAAGTCTCTGTTGAAGAGTTTATGCAGGCGCTGCTGGAAGCGAAAAAACAAGGGCTGACGCGTGAGATCGGTATTTCCAACTTCACGATCCCATTGATGGAAAAAGCGATTGCTGCTGTTGGCGCTGAAAACATCGCTACTAACCAGATTGAACTCTCTCCTTATCTGCAAAACCGTAAAGTGGTCGCTTGGGCTAAACAGCACGGCATCCATATTACTTCCTATATGACGCTGGCTTATGGGAAGGCCCTGAAAGATGAGGTTATTGCTCGTATCGCAACTAAACACAATGCGACTCCGGCTCAAGTGATTCTGGCGTGGGCTATGGGGGAAGGTTACTCCGTAATTCCTTCTTCTACTAAACGTGAAAACCTGGAGAGTAATCTTAAGGCACAAAATTTACAGCTTGATGCCGAAGATAAAAAAGCGATCGCCGCACTGGATTGCAACGACCGCCTGGTTAGCCCGGAAGGTCTGGCTCCTGAATGGGATTAAGCTTCTCTGACAGCTCCTCCGGGAGCTGTTTTTACATGCTCGCTAAGGAAATCGATAAAAGTCCGGATGCGCGTACTTACCGCACGGTCGCTGTAATAGACTGCACTGAATGGCATTTCCACTGGCAACACTTTATCTGCCATTAACTCCACCAATTCTCCGCGAGCGATTTCTCTGTCGATCATGTAGTCGGACAAACACGCAATCCCGTTGCCACTCAGGCAAAGCTGTTTCAGTGTTTCCCCACTATTGGATGACAAACCGTACTTCACCTCATGTAATTGTCCATCGCTACAGGCTATCGGCCAGGTATTGAGGGAAGCGGGTTCAGTGAATCCCAGGCAAACATGTTGCTTTAAATCGTCGATCGTTTCTGGCTTCCCATAGCGGGAAATATAATCGGGGGAGGCTATAATTTTTCGATAACTGTTAAATAACGGCCTGGCACGTAAGCTGGAATCCGTTAACGTACCGGCGCGTATCGCGACATCCACTTTTCTTTCGATCAAATTAATAATCGTTTCGGAGGAGACTAGTGATAAAGTGACTTCCGGATAGCGTTCACGGAAAGGCTTAATCAACGGCATCAGAAAGTGCAGCACTACTGGAGTTGCGGCATCGATGCGCAACAGTCCACGCGGTGTATTACGCGTCTCCATAATTTCTGATTCTGCCGCTGCCATCTCCTGCAAAATTGACTGTACGCGACGAAAATAACGCTCGCCTTCTTCCGTCAGGCTAAGTTGCCGCGTGGTCCGATTAAGCAGGCTAACGCCAAGTTTCATCTCCAGCTTCTTCACCGCCCGGCTTACCGCTGAGTTTGCTTGCCCTAATTGTTCCGCTGCCCGGCTAAAGCTGCCGCTTTCGACGACCGAAACAAAAATGGCGAGTTCTTCCGACGTGGCTTTCATTTTTGCTCCTGTTGCAAAATAGATGAGATATTTTGAATTTATTTGTCATTAAACCATCAGGATGCGTGATATGTCATCCGATTTAATGTTCTCAATAATGAGCAAATTTCTGACCGGTGTAAGCACTTGCTTACATAACAATATACAATTGCTCGTTGAAAGAGTGAGCTAAAATCCCTATAACAGTAGAACCCTCCCGAGTGCGGAAGGGTTGACGTAATAGAGGTTTCAAAGTCAAAAGTGCGAAAAAACACCTATGCCATGCGCTATGTTGCCGGACAACCTGCGGAAAGGATCTTACCGCCGGGGTCTTTTGCGAGCATCGGCCAGGCATTACCACCTGGAGAACCGTTAAGTACCGAAGAGCGTATTCGGATCCTGGTGTGGAACATATACAAACAGCAACGCGCTGAATGGTTGTCGGTATTAAAGAACTACGGCAAAGATGCACATCTGGTGTTATTGCAGGAAGCGCAGACAACGCCAGAGTTAGTGCAGTTTGCGACCGCTAACTATCTTGCCGCCGATCAGGTACCCGCTTTCGTGCTGCCACAACATCCTTCCGGTGTAATGACCCTTTCGGCGGCGCATCCAGTGTATTGCTGCCCGTTACGTGAACGAGAACCCATTTTGCGTCTGGCGAAGTCGGCACTGGTGACGGTCTATCCATTGCCTGACACCCGCCTGTTGATGGTGGTTAATATACACGCCGTCAATTTCAGTTTGGGCGTGGATGTCTATAGTAAGCAGTTACTTCCTATTGGCGATCAGATAGCTCACCACAGCGGCCCGGTCATTATGGCGGGAGATTTCAATGCCTGGAGCCGTAGAAGGATGAACGCTTTATATCGCTTTGCGCGGGAAATGTCGCTGCGCCAGGTGCGTTTTACCGATGATCAGCGCCGACGGGCGTTTGGCCGCCCGCTCGATTTTGTTTTCTACCGTGGTCTGAACGTCAGCGAAGCTTCTGTACTGGTTACGCGCGCTTCCGATCACAATCCGCTACTCGTTGAATTCAGTCCCGGCAAGCCTGATAAATAAGGTATGTCAGGTCTGCCACAGGGCAGACCAACGTTTGGCGCTGCCCTTTTATACTCAAACAACAAAAGGACAGCGCAATGACAATACAATCCCACCATGACCACGTAGAAAAGCAGTTTAGCTCGCAGGCCAGTGAGTATTTAACCAGTACCGTACATGCATCCGGGCATGATTTACAGCGCCTGGCGGTGCGTCTGGCTGATTATCCTGATGCAAGTGTACTTGATATGGGCTGCGGAGCAGGGCATGCCAGCTTTGTCGCTGCGCAGAACGTGAGCGCGGTGGTGGCGTATGACTTAACTGCCCAAATGCTGGATGTCGTGGCACAAGCTGCCGAAGCCCGGCAACTGAAAAATATCACCACCCGCCAGGGTTATGCCGAAAGTCTGCCATTTGCCGATAACGCATTTGATATTGTTATCAGCCGTTATTCTGCCCATCACTGGCATGATGTTGGTGCAGCACTGCGTGAAGTGAATCGGGTATTGAAACCCGGCGGTAGGCTGATTGTGATGGACGTAATGTCTCCGGGTCATCCAGTGCGCGACATCTGGTTACAGACGGTAGAAGCATTACGCGATACCTCTCACGTACGAAACTACGCCAGCGGTGAGTGGTTGAAGTTAATCAATGAAGCCAATCTGATAGTTGATAATTTAATTACAGATAAGTTACCGCTGGAATTTTCTTCATGGGTCGCGAGAATGCGTACGCCAGAAGCGTTAGTAGACGCTATTCGCATTTACCAACAGAGCGCATCGACAGAGGTGAAAACGTATTTTGCCTTGCAGAATGATGGCTCTTTCACCAGTGATATCATCATGGTAGAAGCACATAAAGCAGCATAAATAAAAAAGGCACCGGGGGAATCGGTGCCTTTTATTATCTGGTTTGTCAGGAATCTGGCATGTTGTTGTTTTTCACAAACAACGTCAGCTTATCGCCTGGTTGCAGATTCGCAGTATCGCTGTTCCAGCGCATCACATCTTTGATGTTCACGCCGTGGCGTTTAGCAATGCTTGAAAGCGAATCGCCTTTGCGCACACGATACGTAATGCTATCGCTGTTGTTTGCCAATCGCTGTGCGCTACTACCTGCGCCAATCGTCAAGCTTTGGCCTGGCTTCAGCTTAGATCCGCGCAGTTTGTTCCACTGCTGCAAATCTTTGGTGCTAACGCCGAGACGTGAAGCGATACTTGAAAGCGTATCGCCAGAGCGTACGGTGTAAACACGGCTGTTAAGCGGCGTATTGTCGGCAACCAGCGTCGACTGTACAGCAGCAATTTCGCCCGAAGCCAGAGATTCACGCAGTTGATCTGCATGCTTCTTTGGCACCATCACGTACTGCTGACCACTTGCGCCCAGCGTGGAGCCTTTCACGCCAGCGTTGAATGTCTTCAGCTTGCTGACGGAAATCCCCGCCATATCTGCAACCTTCGCCATTTCAACCGGGCTGCTCAGGTGCACACGCGCCAGAGCACGGCTTTCATCGGTCGTTGGCAGACGTACGCCATAACGCTTGCTGTTTTTGAGAATATCACTCAATGCCAGCATTTTAGGCACGTACTGCTTCGTTTCCTGCGGCAACGGTAACGACCAGAAGTCCGTGGATTTCCCACGCGCTTTGTTCGTTTTAATTGCCTTCATGACTCGACCTTCGCCGCTGTTATAAGCAGCTACGGTCAGAAGCCAGTCGCCGTCAAACATCTTGTTCAGACGCTGCATCATGTTCAGCGCGGCAGTTGTTGAAGCAACAACATCGCGACGCGCGTCATAATTGCGGGTCTGTTTCAAACCATAATTGCGCCCCGTGCTCGGAATGATCTGCCAGATGCCTGCGGCATTGGCGCCAGACGTTGCGTGAGGATCAAAAGCGCTCTCCACTATGGGTAGTAGTACCAGTTCCATAGGCATGTTACGTTTTTTAACTTGCCCGGCTATCCAGTACATATACGGCTCTGCCCGTAAAGTTACATCGTGGAGATAGCTCTTATTGCGTAAATATTTCTGTTTCTGTTCGCGAATCCGGTCATTTTCCGGAATTCCCATCTTTAGCTCGTCGCCAATGAAAGCCCACAAGTCACCATCTGGCGCGATAGACGTCCCATCGTCCATCCATCGTGCCTGACTTGTAAACTTTGCTGCTTCCCCTTGACCAGCTGCAGAAAGGCTCTGTGCGTGCTGTTGAACGTTGCCGGTACTCTGGCAACCCACGAGCAGGACAGAGGCGAGTAATATCGCTTTTGCCTTCATGTGTGTGTCAATAGTTGCTTAAAAGACGACCGATCATAACGGCGAACGGAGCCGATGACAAGAAAGTTTTATCAGAACCTATCTTTCTTTGACCTTAACCATCCAAAACGTTCTTCAGGTTGTTGCAATAATGTTTCTTCATTAATTACATTAATTAAATCAATATCTTCTGTTCTTAAAAAAACATTAATTTGCCGCTCATTTTTCAGAATTACGGGTAGTGTTATTTGATTTTTTGCCCGTAACTCCTTAACTTTACGATAATAATCATTTATGGACAAATCGTGCGGAAGAATACTCAAAGCAAACTTCATATTTGATAAGGTATATTCATGAGCACAACATACCAATGTATCGTCAGGTAACGCACTTAACTTTTTAAGTGATTGATACATTTGTGATGGTGTCCCTTCAAACAACCGACCACACCCACCAGAAAACAGCGTGTCGCCGCAAAATAGATAAGGTTTACTGAAGTAACAGATGTGTCCTAAAGTGTGACCCGGTGTGGCAATTACACTAAATTCATGCCCCAAAACGAAGGCAGTTTCGCCATCTTTGACTATCTGTGTTGTTCCCTTATCTTGTGTCTCTTGTGGACCATACACCACAATTTGCGGAAACTTTTTCACCAGTTCTTTTACGCCGCCAACGTGATCGTGGTGATGGTGGGTGAGAAATATGGCCTCCGGTTGCCAGTTATTGGCGGCAATGGCGTTTAATACTGGCTCTGCGTCTCCGGGATCGACAATCAGGCAGCGACCTGCTTCATCATTCAAAACCCAGATGTAATTGTCATCAAAGGCGGGAATACTGTTAAGATTCATAGATTACCTCTCAGTGTGAAACGGAAGGTTGTGATGAAACCGGCAAGAGTCCCTCAAACTGTCGTGGCTCCTGATTGCTGGGGCGATTTGCCCTGGGGAGAGCTTTATCGCAAGGCGCTGGAGCGCCAGCTCAACCCGTGGTTCACTAAAATGTATGGTTTTCATCTGCTTAAGATTGGCAATTTAAGCGCAGAAATCAATTGCGAAGCGTGCGCGGTTTCTCATCAAGTGAATGTTTCTGCGCAAGGAATGCCCGTCCAGGTGCAGGCGGACCCACTTCATCTTCCTTTTGCCGATAAATCCGTTGATGTTTGTCTACTGGCACATACATTGCCGTGGTGCACCGATCCGCATCGTTTATTGCGTGAAGCCGATCGGGTATTGATTGATGATGGCTGGCTGGTGATTAGTGGCTTCAATCCCATCAGTTTAATGGGATTACGCAAACTTGTGCCGGTATTGCGAAAAACCTCGCCTTATAACAGCCGGATGTTTACTCTGATGCGGCAGCTGGACTGGCTCTCTTTGTTGAATTTTGAAGTGCTACACGCCAGCCGTTTCCACGTTCTCCCGTGGAACAAACACGGTGGAAAACTATTGAATGCGCATATTCCTGCGCTTGGTTGCTTACAACTTATTGTCGCCCGGAAACGGACTATTCCTTTAACGCTAAATCCGATGAAACAGAGTAAAAACAAGCCACGAATTCGCCAGGCGGTTGGAGCCACCCGGCAATGTCGTAAACCACAGGCTTAAACTTCGACTTGATAGCCCGTATCTTCCAGTGTGGGATTCATCGCTGCGGCACGAGCCAGCTCATCGCAACGTTCGTTTTCTGGATGACCGGCATGGCCTTTAACCCATTCCCATTTGATTTGATGCTGCCCCAACGCAGCATCAAGACGTTGCCAGAGATCGACATTTTTTACTGGTTTTTTGTCTGCTGTTTTCCAGCCACGTTTTTTCCAGTTATGGATCCACTGGGTGATCCCCTGGCGGACATACTGGCTGTCGGTACTCAGAATGACTTCACAGTGTTCTTTTAACGCTTCCAGCGCGACAATAGCGGCCATCAACTCCATACGGTTGTTGGTGGTGCGGGTGTAGCCAGCGCTAAAAGTTTTTTCGCGTCCACGATAGCGTAAAATAGCACCGTAACCCCCAGGTCCAGGATTACCCAGACACGAACCATCGGTGAAAATTTCTACCTGTTTAAGCATCTCTGGTAGACTTCCTGTAATTGAATCGAACTGTAAAACGACAAGTCTGACATAAATGACCGCTATGAGCACTGCAATTACACGCCAGATCGTTCTCGATACCGAAACCACCGGTATGAACCAGATTGGTGCGCACTATGAAGGCCACAAGATCATTGAGATTGGTGCCGTTGAAGTGGTGAACCGTCGCCTGACGGGCAATAACTTCCATGTTTATCTCAAACCCGATCGGCTGGTGGATCCGGAAGCCTTTGGCGTACATGGTATTGCCGATGAATTTTTGCTCGATAAGCCCACGTTTGCAGAGGTAGCCGATGAGTTCATGGACTATATCCGCGGCGCGGAGCTGGTGATCCATAACGCAGCGTTCGATATCGGCTTTATGGACTACGAGTTTTCGTTGCTTAAGCGCGATATTCCGAAGACCAATACCTTCTGTAAGGTCACCGATAGCCTTGCGGTGGCGAGGAAAATGTTTCCCGGTAAACGCAACAGCCTCGATGCGTTATGTGCCCGCTACGAAATAGATAACAGTAAACGAACGCTGCACGGGGCATTACTCGATGCCCAGATCCTTGCGGAAGTTTATCTGGCGATGACCGGTGGTCAAACGTCGATGGCTTTTGCGATGGAAGGAGAGACACAGCAGCAACAAGGTGAAGCAACAATTCAGCGCATTGTACGTCAGGCAAGTAAGTTACGCGTTGTTTTTGCGACAGATGAAGAGCTTGCAGCTCATGAAGCCCGTCTTGATCTGGTGCAGAAGAAGGGCGGAAGCTGCCTCTGGCGGGCATAAATACATGTAAAAGGCGCTAAAAATAGCGACTTGGGCGATTTTTGCAGCAAACGATTCAAAAGATGAGAAAAATCGTTGACGAAGGACGAGGCAATCCGTAATATTCGCCTCGTTCCCAACGGAACACAACGCGGAGCGGTAGTTCAGTCGGTTAGAATACCTGCCTGTCACGCAGGGGGTCGCGGGTTCGAGTCCCGTCCGTTCCGCCAATATTCAGAAAGCCCGAATCAGTAATGATTCGGGCTTTCGTCGTTTTGGTGAAGCGAGAATTTTTCACTCCGCAAGTAAAACGAATATAATTTAAAAAATGGCCAGATAATATAAATTCTGGCCACTTCTGTTACTCCAGCGCATCCCATTTTTCCAGCAGTTCTACTGGAATTTCATTTATTACCTCCGAGAAGCGTTTTCCGACCAGGCGTTCTGCCTGGCGCAGCAAAGGAATGGTCGGGCTGCTCGGTTCGCTGTGCTCAAACCAGCGACGGATGACACGCAGGCGTTCCAGCGCGTCGTTCCGGTCGCGGATCTGCCGGGGTTCTGCACCGGACATCGGTGATATTTCCTCCGCGATATGCACCGGTAGCGCAATCTGCTCTGATGATATCTCTTCAGTATGAACGATGGTGGTGCTCTCCGGCTGTTCAGCCACTGGTTGTGGCAGGATCTCCGGCGTGGTGGTCCGTATCGCTCCCGGCAACAGGGCCAGCAATTGTGTCAGACGGGATAGGTTCGGTGCCTGGTCATTCAGCGTTTCACGCGCATGGCGTTGCAGCCGCTCAGTGGTCTCTGCGGCCTGGCGAAAGGCATCCAGCGGCAGTGCGCCGCGCGCCTCCAGGTCGGCCAGTTGCTGGCGTACCGATTCTGGTGCCAGCGCATCCGCCGGGCGTGATGCAGACAGCGAACGCTCCACATCCCGTACCTGAAGGCGTATGGCAGCATTGTTTGACAGTGTAATGCCACGAATATCCGCTATTACGCCTTCATGGTCCAGCAACGCCGCCAGGGCGTTACTACGTGCCACTGCCGCCTCTTCGGCGGTGATATCTTCAGTCGCGAGCAGTTGAGGATGGATGGCGTTCGGGTACGTGGCGCACAACGTTTCCAGCAGCGCGAGCGCCTCCGCCAGTCCCCTGGCACCGGCCTGCTGGATACGGCAGCGCAGCAGGACAACCAGAATGCGGATATCTTTGCTGCGCGTCAGCAGGCGGCAGGCATCCCGCTCAAGCTCCGCCCAGTTAATGGTTTCCGGCGTACTGACAAAATCGCCGTATTGCGCTTCTTCACGCGGTGCGGCGCGCGTGAACAGTAGTAGGTATTCCGGATCGTACTCCAGATCCGGGCCGCAGGGGCATTCTTCCGAAATTGGGTCAGACAGGGATGTATCCATTAAATTATCCTCAGTGCGCCAGGTAGTGTTCTGGTTCGAAAATCATGCCCGTCACCGGGTTTTCGTGCATGGCTTTACCCGCCCATGCGGTCCAGCCCAGTTGGTACGAACCACCGGTAACAGCCGGAGGGGCGGCGTGGGGCTTTAGCTGTAGCTCAATTTCCCAGCAGTATTCAAAACCGCTAAAGGCGCGGACCAGTTCTGTCAGGACTGGCAGGTTATTGCCGCCAGGCAGAAAACGTCGGTAATCCTCCAGCGTCAGCGGGCCGATAACCAGCCGGAACTTATACTGCATGTCCGGCACGGCCTGGCCGATGAGTGCACCGTTGCCAATAACGGAAGAGGGGGCTGGCATCCCCAGCCGGGTGATCTCATCGTCCGCCACGGCTATCCAGTGCAGGACATACTCCTGTATTCGGAAAGGTACACCGAAATAGTGCGCCAGCGTGGTGGCCAGACCGTCCGGATTGCGGGACTCACGCACCAGATGGGCCGATGCCGCCAGGCGAGCGTGATCCGGCAACGGGCTGTCGGCGCTCTCCCGCAAATCCTGCCCGCTGAGGCTGGCGATATAAAAGGCAAAACGGTCATGTTGCGGTTTATCCAGACCGCCCCCAGCGGACTGGGCGCTGCGCCATGCCTGGTAAAACTGCGTCAGCCAGCGGTGATGAAAAAGATCAGAAAAACGGGTTAGTGTCGGGTCTCTTCGGCTTTCAGTCCGGTTGCGCGCCAGTTCGGTGTAGTGCAGCGGCAGTGGACCGTTCGGCCCCCACAGCCCGAGACTGTACAAACTGATGTGCAGGCGCTCTTCCTGCCAGCTCACACTGGCGATTTCCCGTGGCGCAAAGGTCAGCGCGGGCGTTTGTCCGAGGCGAAATTTTTCCATCCGTGGTTGCCAGGTGTTGCCCGCCGGAACGGTACACAAGTGCACATCCACGCGGCGCATCAGGTTCAGAAAACCGTAACGCCAGGGGGTTTCCTGCGCCTGAGTGAAATCGTCGCTCATACGCTTCCCCGCTGTCCCGCCCTGGCAGGCCAGGTCATAATTTTGCCGCGCTGCATGCTGTGCAGCGTCATCTGCGAGAAGGTATTAATGGAAACATGACGGGCGATATAGTGCTCCAACACCAGACCGAACAGATACGGACTGATACCGGAGAACCCCTCCTCATCCACGGTCAGTTCACAACTGACGCCGCGCCCATAGACCAGCAGCCCGGAACCGGGCAGACGGCGGGTGACCGGGGTGGTGTTGCAGCCAATCAGGCTGCGCACCTGGCGCGACTGCGGACTGTCATGCGCCGGAATAAACAGGTTAAGCAGATCGCGCAGCGCCTGACCACCGGTACGGTGATCCAGATCGGCCAGCGGCAGATAGTTAAAGGATAACTGGCGGATCAACCGCCAGGCCATTTCACGTTCAGCCAGCGGAGGCTGCGGCGGACGCGGCGGACGGATAAGCCCCACGCCCGCCACCGGGATGGCCGCATCCACGGTCAGATCGTCCCGTCCATTGCGGGCAATAAGACAGGGCAGATCGCGGTTGGTGACCATAGCCGTGATGGTGATATGGCGCAGATTTTCCGGGTACGGCGCTTCATACTGGTCAACCAGCGACAGGAACACTTCTGATCCTGTATAGGAGGTGCGGGTGCCATAGCGGCGGGCATTTTCCGACAACCGGCGCGGCTCCCGGCGCAGGGAAAAATAACGTCCGTGATTGCCTTCATCATTATTGCGGGTGTGGTAGAGCGGGCGAAAGGCCATCTTCCGTGTGGTGTCAGTTTCCAGCCCTTCCACTTCCTGGACCGAGAACACCTCATAATCCAGCGGATGGGTTCTGTCCACCACCAGATGCTGTTCCGTCGTGCTGTGCGTGACATCGATCCGGGCGGCGACGCGGGGAAACAGGTTGATAACCGGGGTACAGAACAGGCTGAACTGTGCCGCGTTTGTCTGGTGGATCAGCCAGTCCGGCGGCAGGCGGTTCAGCAGGATAACAATCTCCGCCACGCCGCCGTTAATTTTCTGTAACCCGGCAGACAGGCCTGTCGGGGTGAAAAAAAAGAAGCGTTCCGGACAGGTAAAATATTCATGTAGCAGGTTATGGCCGTGAAACACATTCCACGCCAGCGGCAACAGTCCCTGATCCGGATCCAGGCCTTCGTACATAACGGGCTGTTTCAGATTCACATCCAGTGCGCCGTCAAAATGCCCCGGAATGCCAGCCAGGCTCGCGATGGCGCTGGTATGCAGTAGTTCGAACAGGTGTGAGGCCGTGCGCTCCTCGCCGCAGAGATAAAATGGCAGCTTGTTCAGCCCTGCAAGCTGACTGAACGTCAGTTCACCAAAGGTGCGCAGGGTAATACGCAGCGCACCAGCGACGTGAATGTTGGCTGGCAGGTAGCGGTGCAGGGCAGGCATATCCGGCGGCGCGGCGGTCAGCCGCACCTCTTCGATGGCAAGCGGCCACAGCGTCACATTCTGGCTGCTACGAAACTGGCAGGCGGTACTTTCGCCTTCCGGAATGGCGGAAAAAAAGGCCGTGTTGCGCGGGACGGTGAATCCCTTCGCCAGATCGCCTTCTTCCGGATTGGGATGAAGCTGCGCCACGCTCATTGAGGGCGTGGGTGTGACGTAATTGGGGCTGACCACTTCCAGCAGACGCTGGGTGAAACGGGGGAATTCAGCGTCAATTTTTAGCTGCGTGCGGGCGGTCAGGAAGCTGAAGGCCTCGACCATTCGCTCCACATACGGATCGGCAATATCCGTTCCCTGCATACCCAGTCGGGCGGCGACTTTAGGATGACGGGCGGCAAATTCGGCTCCCGTTTCCCGCAGATAGCTCAGTTCGCGGTTGTAGTATTCCAGTAGCCGTGGATCCATCGGTTTCTCTCTGAATTAAAAAAACGTAATGCGGCTCTGTTCCATATCCAGCGCGCTGCGTACCCGGAATGCCATCGGGTAGGGCTGCGTGAGGATCTCGCCGCGAATTTCAAACTGTAATGTGTTATGGCCGCTCTGGTGGCGCTCATCCTGAAGTGGGATGATTTGCAGGGTGGACGCTTTCAGCCGGGGTTCAAACCGGATGATGGTACGCAAAATGGCCCTGCGAATATCGTCCCACTTGTGTTCATACAGAAAGCTGCCCGCCAGTGGCGGCAGGCCGTAGTTCAGTACGGACGCTGCCGCGTCCGGATAACGTGCAGCATCAATATCATCTTCATGGCTGACGGTGTTGAGCAGAAATGACAAATCCCGGCGAATGATCTCCTTAAGCTGAACCGGGCTGACGCTGATATCGTGGTCGCGTTTCTGGTTTGGGGCATCATCACACAGGCGGTCAAACAGCGTGGGCAGCAGGTGATTGCCCGGACGCTGGCGGGAAGCGCTCACGCGTCGCTTCCTTCAGCGGTGTTAAAGGTACAGGTGGACAAATCCAGCAGGCTGATATCGCCGTGACCGGTGAGCCACACCCTCTGACCCAGCGCCTGTACCAGAGTCTCTCCCGGCCCGTCCTGCCAGACCGTTTCCCGGCACAGACGCAGGGAGTCGGCAGCCTTTTCAGAGCCGCTGTAGCGGGAAAACAGCCAGGCACTGTGTGTGTCGCCATTATTCAGTGTGACGTTGACGGGTTTCCAGATCAAATCGGTCAGATGCGCAGGCCGCGGCGATTTTAGCGAACAGATTTGTGAAAACGGCAGCCAGATATATACTCCGCCCGCGATGAGTTCGAGTACCGGACCGGTACGGGAGTCGCTGTCGCTAATCCAGTCAAATGCGCCACCATTCCACTGCCCTGCAGTATCTGTTATGGCCTCAAGTGCGCGGCTGCGGTGGGCGTCAGCTTCCTGCGCTTCACCACGAGCGTTACAGGCGAGGGCGGTCAGCAGATCCTCCATCCAGGCGGGCGGCGGGAGAATAAAATCGGGCCGCTGTTCTCCCTGAAAGCAGGCGTGGCGGTATATCTCACAGCGTATCAGCTCGCCAAATACCTGCGCTTCGCGGGTATAATTTGCGTCCATCCGGGCGCATAGCTGGATCTGTTGCAGTGCCCGCGACCAGTAGCCTGCCACGCACAATAACTGAAATAGGCTGTGGCGGCGGGAGGCCTGCGCCGGGTACATCCTGACCTGCTGTTCTGCCATTTGAATGCCCTCCGCCACGGAATAATCCCGCAGCAGCGCCGACAGGGTAGCCGGTAGCTCGTTATTGTTTGTCATGAGATATCTCTCCGTGTTGTGCCGGGTTTATCCGATAATGGCTGTCAATGCCAATGATGCGATGCTCTTTGCGTGTCAGGTCGGGCAGAACGGTGTTATGCGCTGTTTCCGGTGCGCATTCCGGGGATAGCAGGTGCAGGATATCTGGGGGCGTCTTTTCGGCAGGCCAGGCGGTTTCCCCTTCGCCGGTGGCGTCCAGGACATCGAGAATAGCGTCAATGCTTAACCCGCCAGTGACCATATCCTGCAATGTCTCGGCTTCAGTGACCAGATCACGCAATGAATCCAGATCCTGTGAGGAGGGCTCTTCGTTAAAGGGAAAAGGATCAGCATGGCGATGAAGATCTTGTTCAGGAGATAACAACGCCTCGCGGTATTCCTGATAAAGTCGAGTCAGGGCATTTTCTTTTTTAGCATCTTCTCCAGTGGAGGAGGCTCCATGAACAGGAATGATATCGAATGGATTTTGTGATGTCAGATGCTGCTGCCTGAACCAATCCAGATCCAGATATTCGGTTATTGTTTCCGACATGGTGGCAGTCTGCGATGTCGTTTTTACTGCGCTCAGGTCCGGAGATGATGGATTGCCGTGCACAAGGCACCATGAAGATAACCCCCATTCTATCAGGTCGCCTTCATTCAGACGCATACGGTGATGAGGTTCCACAATCTGGTCGTTTACCGTACAGCAATATTCGGTAGACTGATTGATAATCCACCATGCTTCTTCGTGGCGGGTCAGACTGAGGGCAATCTTTACATCATCATTCACCTCAAAAACAGGAATCCAGGGTGAGGTAAAGGTGAAGATAATTTGGGTTCCTTCAGTCGCGTAAATTGTGTTATCGGCGATCCCGTGCGCCTGTATTTTTTGGAGTCCCCACGTAATATTTGGTTTCATTGTGTATCACTGTGTAGAGTGTTTCTTTCAAAAGAATAAGTTTTCTAAATTTTTGGATAAGCAATGCTGATCAATTTACTTTATCAATATAAGTTTTCGCTGAAATATATAGTGGCGATTTTCAATTTAATATATTCATGGTATGTATGAAATTGGCTTGCTCTATTGAATATCACCATGAAAAAGATACTACCTGCTATATTACATTGTGTTCTGTGATATGCATCATTGTTTCATTCGGCCTTTTTGATAATTCTATTAATTAGAAGTTTTAATCGGTACAGTTATGTTTATGTATCATTTATATGTTCTTACATCATTAGGTGTAACAGATGGACACTCCTGTTTCGCGCAGTGCACTGTATGGAAAGCTAACCAAATCTTTGTTTAGATCTTTGGAATCTGCGACGACGTTCTGTAAATTACGCGCTAATCCTTATGTCGAACTGACGCATTGGTTGCATCAGTTAATACAACAACCAGAGAATGACATTCACAATGTGCTTCGACATTATCAAATAACATCTGCTGATGTTGAGAAGGCGTTAATTCAGCAATTGAATATATTGCCTGCCGGAGCGAGTGTAATTAACGATTTTTCCCATCATATCGATCTTTCTGTTGAAAAAGCCTGGATGTTGGCAAGTATCCGCTTTGGTGATCAAAAAATTCGTAGTGGATGGTTATTACTTGCTTGGTTAACCACGCCAGAATTGTATCGGGTGTTAAAAAATATCTGTGCGCCATTGGCAGGGCTACCGGTAGATGAACTATTAGATATTCTTCCGTCTTTAATCGCTTCATCTCCTGAATTAACAGAAATACCTTATGACGGCTCGGATTTAAATTTTGCAGTACCGGGGGAAGCTAGCCAGGTCTTTGCCGGCGAATCAACCGGAAGCAAATCCGCGCTGGCGAAATACTGCCAGGACATGACTGCGCTGGCCCGTGAAGGCAATATCGATCCGGTCACCGGTCGCGAACACGAGATCCGTACTATGACGGATATTCTGCTGCGCCGTCGCCAGAACAACCCGCTACTGACCGGCGAAGCGGGAGTCGGGAAAACGGCAGTGGTGGAAGGATTCGCGCTGGCGATTGCCGGGGGGGAAGTACCGCCTTCACTGCGTAACGTGCGGTTGCTGTCACTGGATGTTGGAGCGCTGCTGGCTGGGGCGTCCATGAAGGGTGAATTTGAATCCCGCCTGAAAGCGTTGCTAGAAGAGGCCGCGCGCTCGCCGCAGCCGGTAATCCTTTTTGTTGATGAAGTTCACACGCTGGTGGGCGCTGGTGGTACATCCGGTACGGGGGATGCTGCCAACCTGCTGAAACCGGCGCTGGCGCGTGGCACCCTGCGCACCATCGGCGCAACCACCTGGAGCGAGTACAAACGCCATATCGAAAAGGATCCGGCGCTGACTCGGCGTTTTCAGGTATTGCAGGTTGCTGAGCCGGAAGAGGTTGCGGCTGTTGAGATGGTACGCGGGTTAGTCACCACGCTTGAAAAACACCATGACGTGCTGATCCTTGATGAGGCCGTGCGCGCCGCCGTACAGCTTTCTCACCGTTACATTCCGGCCCGGCAACTACCGGATAAGGCCATCAGCCTGCTGGATACGGCGGCGGCCCGTGTAGCGCTGTCGCTGCATACCCCGCCTGCGAGAGTCCAGTATCTGCGCCAGCAGCTCAACGCTGCCGAACTGGAGCAGGAGTTGTTATTAAAGCAGGAAAAAATGGGTATCCGCTCGGAGCGGGGCGATGTACTGACGGCGCGGATTATATCGCTTAATGCCGATCTTTCTGACACCGAAGCGCGGTGGCAGCAGGAACTGGAGTTGGTTCGCAGTTTACAGGAGCAACGCGGCGCAGCGCCTGGCGAGCGCGACGAAATCACTCTACAACAGGCAGAAACGGCATTAAGAGGCTGGCAGGGTGAAAACCCCGTCGTGTACCCGGAAGTCAGTGCAACCGTGGTGGCAGAGATTGTCTCCGACTGGACCGGTATTCCCGCCGGACGCATGGTGAAAGATGAAGCCAGTCAGATACTGGAATTGCCCACCCGTTTGGCGCAGCGTGTTACCGGGCAGATGGATGCGTTGGCGCAGATTGGCGAGCGTATCCAGACCGCGCGGGCGGGTTTAGGTGACCCGCGTAAGCCTGTGGGTGTCTTTTTGCTGGCCGGGCCGTCCGGAGTAGGCAAGACTGAGACCGCGCTGGCACTGGCAGAAGCAATCTATGGCGGTGAACAGAATCTGATCACTATCAACATGAGCGAGTATCAGGAGTCTCACACAGTCTCCACTCTGAAAGGCGCGCCGCCCGGCTACGTCGGCTATGGCGAAGGCGGTGTGTTGACGGAAGCGGTACGCCGCCATCCCTGGAGCGTGGTATTGCTGGATGAAATTGAAAAAGCCCATCACGACGTCCACGAGCTGTTCTTCCAGGTGTTTGATAAGGGGGCGATGGAAGATGGCGAAGGTGTCCACATCGATTTCAAAAATACCACGCTGTTGTTGACGACTAACGCGGGGGCGGAACTTATCAGCCAGCTCTGTGAGGATCCGGCGCTGATGCCTGATTCGGCAGGACTAAAAGAGGCGTTAATGCCGGAGTTACGTAAACACTTCCCGGCGGCTTTCCTGGGGCGTGTGACGGTTATTCCTTATTTACCGCTGGATGAGACCGCGCGTGGTGTTATTGCCCGCCTGCATCTTGGCAGATTGATGGATCGGATGGCGGAGCAGCATGGCGTTTCACTGGTGTATGGCGATGAACTGATTACGCATATTGTGTCGCGCTGCCCGATGCACGAAACCGGCGCTCGTTTGCTCATCGGCTATATCGAACAACATATCCTCCCACAACTGTCCCGTTATTGGTTGCAGGCGATGACAGAGAAAACGGCCATCACGCAAATCCGCATTCGTGTTGATGAGGATGAACAGATTATTTTTGAAACGGATTAATGGAGCATCCTTATGGCAAAAGAATTAAGTGGCGCACTGTGGGTCAGTCGCTTTCCTGGAAGTTCTTCCACTAATGATTTGCAGGGGACTTTTCGTGCATCGGTAGATAATTTTTTGCGCGCGCTTGGTAATGCGCGTGCAAGGGTCAGTATCTCTGCAACATATCGCCCTCCCGCCAGAGCATATCTCATGCACTGGTCATGGTTGATTGCTCATGAAATCGTTCAGGCAAAAAACGTCCCGGCGATGGAGGGGGTGGATATTGAGTGGGTTCACCCGACTGAGCAAGCCTCGCTTGAAGCGGCGCAGGCTATGGTTACGGCCTATGGTATGAATAATCTGAATGTCGCGCCTGCACTGAGCTCCAACCATACACGCGGTACTGCGATAGATATGAATATCAGTTGGAGCGGAACATTAACAATTGCGGGGAGCAATGGTCAGAATGTTGCAATTAATACACTACATCGAACCGGAATGAATGCCCAGCTTCAGGCGGTAGGTCTGGGTTACGGCGTCAGAAAATTTGTAGGCGGAAATACAGATATACCCCACTGGTCAATTGATGGACATTAAGTATGACATTTCGTTATCCGGTGTTGTGGACATTCCTGTTAATGATGTTCGCTTTCAGTGTTCAGGGGGAACCGTCTTTACCACAGGATGTACAGCATTTTCTGAGTAATGCGGAAATGTGCCAGCATCTTGCTGGTGAATGGGACAGTTCTTTACCAGAGAAGGATAAAAGAGACATCGAAAAGGGGGTTGATACCTGGTGTCCTCCGGCGAAGAAATCACTCCCTGTGCTGCGGGAAAAGTACAAAGAAAACAAAGAGATTATAAAAATACTCTCTGCGTATGATTTTTAAACTGTACCGTCGAACCGCTCCCCTGGTGGTCGTCGGCTCACTGATAAGGAAATGAAGGATTATGGCTATCAACAACAGCGCGCAGAAGTTTATTGCCCGCAACCGCGCGCCCCGCGTGCAGATTGAGTATGACGTTGAGATTTACGGCTCCGAGAAAAAAATCGAACTGCCGTTTGTCATGGCGGTGCTGGCCGACCTGGCGGGTAAACCGCGTGAAGAGCTGCCGCCGGTCACCGATCGTAAATTCCTTGATATTGATATCGATAACTTCAACGAGAGGATGAAAGCCATTGCGCCGCGCGTGGCGTTTGCTGTCCCCAATACGCTGACGGGCGAAGGGCAGTTAATGGTCGATATCACGTTAGAGAATATGGACGATTTTTCGCCTGCGCAGATTGCCCGTAAGGTGGATGCCCTGAACCAGCTGCTGGAAGCGCGTACTCAGCTTGCCAACCTACAAACCTACATGGATGGTAAAGCGGGAGCAGAAAATCTTATCAACAAACTATTACAAGACCCTACGTTACTGAAAGCTCTGGCTAGTGCGCCAAAACCTGTCGCTCAACAGGAAAGTGTCTTATCAGGTGAAACGGGAACAGCAGACTAACTGCGATTTTATTAAGGAACTTTCATGGTAAACGATACTCTTCTGGCGACTGGCGAACTCTCTGCTGCGCAAACCACTGCCTATCAGGACACTGAATTTGATTCGCTCTTGGATAAAGCCTTCCGTCCCAAGACACCTCAGGCAGCAAAGGCTGTTGAGGCAGCAGTTCAGACGCTGGCCCAACAGGCTTTGACAAATACCGTCACCGTCAGTGACGACGCTTATAAAAGTATTGCTGCGATTATTGAGCAGATCGATTTCAAATTAACTGAGCAGATCAAACTAATCCTGAGTCATCCGGAATTTCAGAAACTGGAGTCCTCCTGGCGTGGGATGGAACATTTGGTTTACAACACTGAAACCGATGAAAAATTAAAAATCCGTTTTATGAATCTTTCAAAGGATGAATTGCGGAAAAATATGAAGCGTTACAAAGGGATCGCCTGGGATCAAAGTCCCATGTTCAAAAAGCTTTATGAAGCTGAATATGGACAGTTAGGCGGAGAACCTTACGGTTGTATCATTGCGGATTATTATTTTGATCACACGCCACCGGATGTAGATCTGCTCGGCTCCATTGCCAAAGTGGCAGCCTCAGCCCATGCGCCGTTTATTGCTGGGGCCTCTCCGTCAGTGTTGCAGATGGACTCCTGGCAGGAACTGGCTAACCCGCGTGATCTGACCAAAATTGTGACCCAAAACCTCGAATACGCACCGTGGAACTCGCTGCGAAAAAGTGAGGATTCTCGCTACATTGGCCTGACGATGCCACGTTTTCTCTCCCGTTTGCCTTATGGTGCGAAAACAAACCCTGTCGATGAGTTTGATTTTGAAGAAGATGCGGATGGCGCAGATCACAGCAAATATGTCTGGAGCAATGCCGCCTATGCAATGGGTGTAAATATCAACCGCTCTTTCAAACATTACGGTTGGTGTACGTTGATCCGCGGTGTTGAATCTGGTGGTGCGGTGGAAAATCTGCCCTGTCATACCTTCCCGACCGATGACGGCGGCGTGGATATGAAATGCCCGACAGAAATTGCCATCTCTGACCGTCGTGAAGCTGAACTGGCGAAAAATGGTTTTATCCCACTTATCCACCGCAAAAACTCTGATTACGCCGCCTTTATTGGCGCTCAGTCTCTACAAAAACCGCAGGAGTATTACGATCCGGACGCTACGGCCAACGCCAATCTCTCAGCTCGTTTGCCATATCTTTTCGCCTGTTCACGGTTTGCGCACTTCCTCAAATGTATCGTGCGCGACAAGATCGGCTCGTTCAAAGAGCGTGAAGATATGCAGCGCTGGCTCAATGAGTGGATCATGAACTACGTCGATGCCGATCCGGTGAACTCCTCACAGGAAACCAAAGCTCGTCGCCCACTGGCAGCTGCTGAAGTGGTGGTGGAAGAGGTGGAAGGTAATCCGGGTTATTACGATGCCAAATTCTTCCTGCGCCCGCATTTTCAGCTTGAAGGGTTAACAGGATCACTGCGTCTGGTCACAAAACTGCCGTCGGTAAAACAGGGTAATACCTGATTTATTATATTTCATAAAGCTTGTGATGCAGATTTTTTAGAGGGTAAAGAAAATGGGTAGACCTTCATTTAATGAGGCATGGTCGGCATTTGGAAAAGTGAATTTTCCCGTTGCTGATGTCGGTCGTATAATTGGCGGAAATGTTGGGCAAAATATTTCAGGTGGCTATTTTGAAAATGCTTGTCCAATTCGTATGAGTTATGTTTTGAATGCTACGGGATTTTCGATATCCCGTAGTTCTCCCTATGCAACGGTTAGTGGTTCTGATAAGAAATTTTATATTTATCGTGTGAATGATATGATTGAACATCTGACCCAGATTATGGGGAAGCCAGATCTTGTCATTAATAATCCAACTCCTGGTGACTTTACAGGTAAAAAAGGCATCATTGTTGTAAAAGGCCATGGCTGGAGCAATGCTCGGGGACATGTAACATTATGGAATGGTAGCGTTTGTTCAGATCAATGCCATCTACTAAATGATCCAGATAATGGAACATTTGTTCCTGAAGTCGGAATCCTGTGGGTACTACCATGAAATGGCTGAAATTAATATTTTGGGGCCTCTGTGGGCTACAGATATGTCAATTATCTTATGCTCAGGAAGCATTGACTGAAAAATATTCTCAGTCAGAGCTCTTACGCAATTGGGCTTTGAGTCATTGTTTGTCATTGGTGTATAAAAATGATGCCGTTCAGGATGATGCCAGAGCTACAGCTAGTGCTTATCTTGAATATGGTCAGCAACCTGTAGAAATTTATCGTGAAATAGATGCGATAGCGAGAAAATATGCATCATTAAAATATGATGGTTCTATAGCATCAGACTTCAGTACTATGAAATGTATAGATTTCATTCATGGAAATGAATTGGATGAGTTGATTTCCAGGAGTGTTAAGAAATGAAATATATTCAATCCTTTGTTCTGCCGATTCCATATGTGGAAGAGTGTTGTAAAGTAATGGTTTATTTGTAAGCGGATAAACCAAAATTAATTTAAATAAAAGGTATGAAATATGTCTTATGATATTTTTCTGAAAATTGACGGCATTGACGGCGAGTCAATGGATGACAAACATAAAAATGAAATTGAGGTGTTGAGCTGGCGCTGGAATATCCACCAGGAGTCCACCATGCACGCGGGTAGCGGTCTGGGATCCGGCAAGGTATCCGTAACTAATCTTTCATTTGAACACTATATCGATCGCGCCAGCCCGAACCTGTTCAAATACTGCGCCTCCGGCAAACACATTCCGAAAGCCGTGCTGACCATGCGCAAAGCAGGCGGCAACCCACTGGAATACCTCAAATACAGTTTTACTGATTTGATCGTAGCAATGGTTTCGCCCAGCGGGAGTCAGGGGGGAGAAATAGCTTCTCGTGAGTCAGTCGAACTCTCTTTCAGCACCGTGAAGCAGGAATACGTGGTGCAGAACCAGCAGGGCGGCAGCGGCGGCACTATCACGGCAGGTTACGATTTCAAAGCTAACAAAGAAATTTAAGCAACATTTTCCCGGCCAGGTATATAGCCTGGCCGGTTTTTATTATTTGATTTTAAAGGAAATTACAGTGAATAAATGGCGTAACCCCGGTGGGTGGTTATGTGCGGTAGCTTTGTCTTTTGTCTTCCTGCTTTCCGGGTGCAGCATTGACAGCGACGACGTGCCGGACCTGATGTCACAAAGACTCGATCTGGTGATTAAGGCTTCCGATAAGGTGAATCCTGACAATCAGAAAAAAGCCGCGCCCATAGAGATACGCGTTTATGAACTGAAAATTGATGCAGCTTTCACGGCGGCGGACTGGTGGTCCCTTCAGGACAATGACAAGGCTGTTCTTGCCGATGATTTACTCCACCGCGACAGCTTTATCCTGCGTCCGGGCGAGGAGAAAAAATTACGCCGCGCCCTCAATAAGGAAACTACCACGCTGGGGATCCTCGCCGGATACCGCAATCTGGGAAAATCGGTCTGGCGGGCTACATATAAAATTCCTGATCCACCGGAAAAAAGTTGGTACAGCCGCTTTATGCCAAAGAAAAAAGTCGAACTGGATGCTGGCATAGAGCAAAGCGCCATAGTGATTAAAGAACGGGATGAGTAAATTATGAGTTGGAATAACCGGGTGGTCTGGAGTGAAGGACAATTTTTGTTGCCACAGATGTTTCAGCAGCAGGAACGCTATCTGGAACATGTCATTCATTATCGCAGTTTGCCTCTTTCACCTTTTTACTGGGGCTTCAATGAGTATGGTATTGGTAGTGAGGCGCTGAACATCGGAAAACTGGTACTTACGAAGGCTTCCGGGGTATTTGCTGACGGTACACCTTTTAATGCGCCGGGTCATACACCACTCCCGCCGCCTCTGACCATCCTTCCAGAACATCTTAACCAGTTGATTTATCTGGCTGTGCCAATACGTACGCCGAACAGTGAAGAAACCAGTTTCGACAATAACCCTGAATCACTGGCACGTTTTTCGGTACATGAAAGTGAAATCCGTGATGCCAATTCGCTGGGGCGAGGCGCGCAACTGCTGCAACTTAGCCACCTGCGCTTGCGACTGTTACCGGAAAAGGCGGTGACAGACGCGTGGATCGGCCTGCCGCTGACGCGCATCACAGCGCTGCATCCCGATGGTCGGGTCGATATAGACAAAGAATTGATCCCTCCAGTGGCGAACTACCAGGCCAGTACGCTGATATGTACCTGGCTATCCTGGATTAACGATCTGATAAAAATGCGTGCAGATTCACTGGCGGAACGATTGACGGGGAGCGACAAACACGGTCATGAAGCGGCGGAAGTGTCGGATTACCTGCTTCTGCAAGTTCTTAATCGTTTCGGCCCCTTATTGATCCATATGTCGAAAACGCCGCTATCGCCTGAAGTACTCTATCGTAACCTCTGCGCACTGGCCGGAGAACTATCTACCTACGTGCGTCCGCAAACACGCCGTCCGGAAGAATATAAAGAATATAAGCACCTGACGCCCTATGCCGGGCTGAAATCGGTGGTGGACGAGGTTCAGTATCTGCTGAATGCTGTGCTAATACGTGGGGCGCAGCGAATTCCTCTGGAAGAGGGAACTTACGGTATTCTCAATGCGGTGGTTGAACCTACCGAACTGTCAGATTTCAGCTCGTTAGTATTGGCGGTGAAGGCACAGATGTCCGCCGACACCTTACTACAACATTTTTCGGCTCAGACCAAAATAGGGCCGTCAGAACGCCTGCCGGAACTGATTCGATCGCACCTTCCTGGTCTTGTTCTACAGGTGCTGCCAGTGCCACCGCGTCAGATCCCGTTCCAGTCCGGTTACATCTATTACGACATCCGCCGCGACGGCGTGTTGTGGGAACATATCGCCCGCTATGGCGGTATGGCAATGCATACCGCCGGAGAGTTTCCAGGCCTGGAGCTGGAGCTGTGGGGAGTTCGCGAAAAATGACCGACGATATTCTGACGCAACCTGCGGTGAATACTCTGCTATTACAACCTTCAATGAAGGGAACAAGGTCGCCTGATAATGAAGGTTACGATACGCTCATCCAGGACAGCCTTCGCAGGGAAGATATAAAGGTGGTGGTTGAAGACGGGCCAGATTTGAAGCTCCGTTTGGCTGAGATCACTGCTGCTGTGAATCCTCTCCTGGCGGCGGCCAGCCCTCTGTTATGCGCGCTGGCGCAAATGCCCCGTGAACTTTCCCCTGGTTTTGTCGAACATTATCGCGCCCTACTGGAGCGTGAAGTCCGCCGGTATCAGACGCTGTGCGACCAGGCAAACCTGCGCCGCGAACATGTGCTGGCGGTACGTTACTGCGTGTGCACGGCGCTGGATGAAGCTGCCAACAACACCGTCTGGGGGCGACGCGGTGTCTGGGCCGGGAAGAGCCTGCTGGTGACTTTTCATGGCGAAAGTGAAGGCGGCATCAAGCTGTTTCAGATAATCGGGCGTCTGGCCGCCAGCTTCCAGGAGCACAGCGATGTACTGGAAATCATTTACCACATTCTGGGACTGGGTTTTGAAGGCCGCTACAGTGTACGGCCTGACGGGCGTAAACAACTGGACGATATCCGCCAGCAACTGCTGACTCAACTGGTCCAGCGTCGCGATCCGATCACGCCGACGCTCTCGCCGGGTTTTGCCGGTGCCGTCAGTGGGCGAATGCGGCGGATGCGCCGGGTGCCGGTCTGGCTGAGCGCCGGAATCGCCCTGCTGGTGATGCTGACGCTGTTTGGCCTTTACAGCCACCGGATGAACCTCGCCACCGAAACCGTACAACAGCGTATCGACGCCATTGGTAAAAATCTACCGCCGCCACCCGTTCCAGTGCATAAACTGCGGCTGAAAATCCTGCTGGCGAACGAAATCGCCCGTGGCCTGCTGACGGTGGAGGAAGATGACCATCACAGCCGTGTAATCTTTCGTGGCGATACGATGTTTATACCGGGGCAGAAAACCGTGAATGATGCGCTGCGCCCGGTGATTGACAAGGCCGCGCGTGAGATTGCGCGTGTGGGAGGCGCGGTGACGGTGACCGGCCACACGGACAGCCAGCCGATCCACTCCGCTGAATTCCCGTCCAACCAGGTATTGTCGGAAAAACGGGCGGCGGAAGTGGCTTCACTGCTGACGTCCGGTGGTATTCCGGCCAGCCGGATCCGGGTTGTCGGGAAAGGAGATACCGTACCGGTGGCCGATAACCGCACTAAAACCGGACGGGCGCAGAACCGTCGGGTGGAAATTCTGGTGGTGGAGTGAATTAATATGACTATGGTTAGGTCAGAAAACTAACAATAAAATATGGTGTTCTGATCTGACTATTATTTTTTAACAAAAAGGAGATTGTGTAATGCCTTGGGTATACAAAATTAATGCACGTTCATTTTATTTAAATGGTAGCTATCAGTTCAATGCCAGATATTCTGGCAGACCGGGTTTTAAAGATGACTCTGTTAATGAGTGTGTAAGAGATAAGGGACCATTGCCAAGAGGTTCATATACAATTGGACCTGCATTTTTTCATGCAAGAACAAGAGCATGGACGATGAGGCTCACGCCTTACCCCGAAAATCAAATGTGCGGGCGTGACGGTTTCATGATACACGGAGAGAGTTCAGCCCATCCAGGAGAAGCCTCTGATGGCTGTATAATTCTGGATTTACCTTATCGCAAGGTTATTGCTGCCAGTACTGATAAAATATTAGTGGTTGAGGACTAATATGTTCAAGGTAATAATCTGCCTGTTAGCTGGCATACCTGCAATTTCATATGCACAAAATGATGGTTGCGCTACGGTTGGAGCCTCAATAGAGTTGTCGTTATTTGATGCAATGAAAAGTGATTTGAATATAAATTCTTCTACTATTTTAAGAGATAAAACAAGGGTAGAAGTTCTTGATGTTTCTCCTGTGTCTAAGTTTTATGCAGAGTCTCTGGCTAAGATTGATTATGAGAAGGACAAAGCCAGAAATAAGAAGGCAATGTTAGATGAAAAATCGTATTTTGATAGCTACTATGAAAATCATGCTAAGTCTATTGTGGCAAAATATACCTATATTAACAATGACAGGGGGAAAGATGTTGTTATTGCATCCGGCCTTATTAATGAAAATGAGTGTTCCGTAAGATTCAATGGCTATATTATTCTATCCAGAGAATTTTGATGTATACACCTTATCCTTCAGGTTGCCTCTGCGTTGACTGCACTCGTTCACCCGAGTCACTTACCGGAATAAATGCTTCGGGATCCTCTCGCTTGCCGCCTTGATGCAACTCGAATGATTTTGTATATAAATTAAAATATTGAGCATAAACCTAATAATGACAACGTTGTTGCGTGATGATGTAAATAAAATGATGCTGCGAAATTTTATTTTTCAGGTTTAGTGATGTTTCGGATCGCCATCTATTTTTTTGTGCTGAATCGGGAAAACATTTTCAGCTTGTGGCCTTTTATTGTTGATGATTACAATGTGGAGTTCTGAACAATAATGCAAAAATTTCTCAGTATGCTGTTTTCCCGCCGCGCGCTGGCCATTGTTGGCGTGGTGATGCTGGCGTTGCTGGTCTGGTTTGTTGGGCCGCTGGTGGCGTTTGACACCCTGCATCCGCTCGCGTCCGTGGGAAGTCGGGTAGTCACCATCGTTCTGTTACTGATGTTCCTCGCACTGTGGCTGGTTAACTGGTCGATGAGCATCATTGGCGTGACGGTTCTGTGCCTGGTCATCGGTTTTGTTTCACCCCTGCTGTCCCTCGGTGATGTTCATCCATTTGCGCCGCTGTGGCTGCGTCTGACGCTTATCGGTCTGATCCTGCTGACTTATGCTCTGTATGGCCTGTACCGGCTGTGGCGGGCGCTGCGTCTGGATGAACAACTGCTGCGCCGTTTCCTGCATCCGCGTGGGGAAGACGTACCTGTGGCAGGGGAAATTAAAGCCGACCTGCGTACCGTCAGCCATATTGTCAGCCGCGCCATCCGGCAACTGAAACAACTGCGTGTGGATCTTCCTGGCTGGCGAAAAGTCCTGGAAGGAAAGCGTTTTCTGTACGAACTGCCGTGGTTTATGGTTATCGGCAGCCCCGGCGATGGTAAAACCACTGCGCTGCTTAACACCGGGCTACAGTTTCCGCTGGCGGAGCAGATGGAGCAGACCGCGCATATCCTCACCGTGCCGGGCGGCGGCACGCTGCACTGCGACTGGTGGTTTACCAACGAAGCAGTGCTTATTGATACCGCCGGGCGCTATGCCCGACACGATGACGGCGGCGAAATCAGCGCGACCCAGCGTAACGCCGGGGAATGGCAGGGGTTTCTGGGGCTGCTGCGTAAACACCGCCCAGGCGCACCGCTCAACGGCGTGATCCTGACGCTGAACGTGGCGGATCTGACCGCGCAGTCCCCGGCGGAACGGCTGGCTGCCTGTGCAGCTCTGCGTGCGCGGCTGGCGGAACTGCGGGAGACGCTGGGCATTCGTTTTCCGGTCTATCTGGTTGTCACCAAGATGGATCTGCTGCCGGGCTTTACGGAGTATTTCCGTGGGTTGACCAGTCACCTGCGAGCCCAGGTCTGGGGCTTCACCCTGCCTTACAGCCGCAGGCGTCACGCCAGCGATCCGCAGTCGCTGCATGCGCTCTGTGGCCGGGAACTGGCAAACCTGACACAGCGGCTGGATCAGGGGCTGGATACCCGGTTGCAGGAAGAGTACGACCTTAAAAGCCGTCAGCGGCTCTACCGCTTCCCGCGTGAATTTGCCGCGCTGGGCGCGCCGCTGCTGGAAGCTATTGAACAGATTTTCCTCGATTCAAAATTTGATGCTACCCAGCTTAACAACACCCTGCGCGGCGTATTTTTCACCAGTGCCGCGCAGGCGCAGGCAGACGCGGTGGCCGATCAGACAGGCATCTGGCAGCGTTTTGTCCGGGCGATCAAAGGGAAGGCAGATTCCCCATCCCATACCCTGCCGGACGGCAACCGCAGCTATTTCCTGCACGATCTACTGACGCGGTTTATCTTCCGCGAAGCGCACCTGGTGGAGCCGAATCTTCAATGGGCCTGGCGTTACCGCCTGCTGCGTACCGGCGGGCATCTGCTGGTACTGGCGCTGGCTTTCTGGTTGTGGCAGGGAATGCAGGGTAGCCAGTAGGGTAACAGCGGTTATCTGAATGAAATCGCCAGCCGGACGACCCAACTGGATGGTGATGTCAAAGCCTATACCGGAAAACCTGCTATGCAGCCTGTTCCGGCCCTGCTGAACCAGGCGCGGGCGCTCTCTGCCTGGCCGGGGCTGGACCCGGACTCGCCGCCGCTGGCCTGGCGTTATGGTCTTTACAGCGTCCCGCCTGTGATGGAGAGCGTGGCCTCCCTGTATGACCGCCTGCTGGACCAGCTACTGCTCCCTCCGCTCGTGAAACGAATGGAATATGTGCTTTCAGATGCGATTGCGCGTCAGGACAGCAAAGCCGCCTATGACGCCCTGCATGTTTATCTGCTGCTGAACCTCGATAAGGACCACGAGGACAAATACAACGCGGCGGAGATCCACGCCTGGGTGCTGAACGATCTGGACAACCGCGACAGCGTAGCGGAGTTTGGCGGTCGCGCAGCCGTGCTGGAGCATATTGACGCCCTGTTTGACGGCAGCCGCGTGGTGCATTCGCCCTGGGAAAAAGATGAGGGGCTGATCCGCCAGGCGCGGGCCTTCCTTGACGGCCATACCAGCACTGAGCGTATCTACACTCGAGCCCTGGCTTCCATGGAGAGCGAAGCACCGCAGGAGTTTTCGCTGGTTCGCGCTGTGGGCGCGGATGCGGGAACGGTTTTTGTCCGCACGGATGGCGCGCCGCTGGACAGGGGCGTGCCCGGCATCTTCACCCGCGAAGGCTACCGGGAACTGTTCGACAAACGGCTGTCGGAGTTTGTCGCCGCCGCATCAGCGGACGACGCCTGGGTGATGGGCTGGGAAAACGCACAAAAAAAAACGACTGATATTGTGATGAGTCAGCTACCGGGGCAGGAACTCCCGGTTACCCGTGAGGTACGTCGTCTGTACCTGGCTGAATATGCTCGCCGATGGCAGGATTTTCTGGCAAGCATTCACAGCATCAACAGCGCCGGGGAGGACGGTAGCCCTGGACTAGCGTATGACCTTCAGGTGCTCCGCACTCTGGCCTCGCCGGATTCCCCGCTGATGCGCCTGAGTAAAGCGGTGGTGGAGCAGACCACGCTGGTGCCGCCGCTGGATGCGCAGGCCAGACAAAAGCAGATGGCCCAGCGCGCGCAGGACCGGCTCTACGGCAATGCGGGAAAAGCGGTGCAGACGGCGAAGCTGTTGCAGGACATTCACCCGGAAGAGCGGTTGGAAAAATCACTGGTGGATGACCGTTTCGCCGCCCTGCGGGAAGTGGTTTCCGGGCAGACGGACAGCGGGCAGGGCGGCGGCGTGCCGCAATTAAATTCGCTGCTGACGATGCTCAATGAGTATTACACCCAGCTCACCATTGCCGACAGTGCGCTGGCTGCGAGCACTCTGCCGGGGCGCATTTCTGCGGCGGATAAACTGCAACTGGAGGCGGCAAAACTGCCCGCGCCGCTGAAAAATATTCTGCTGGATCTCACGCAGCAGGGAACGCGAAAAATCAACGCCGGCACCGGTGAAGTGCTGAACGCGCAGATGGAAGCGGTGATCGGTGATGAGTGCCGCGACGCCATCGACGGGCGCTACCCCTTCACCGACAGCCCGCAGGAGGTCAGCGCGGACGATTTTAACCGTATCTTTGCCAGCGGCGGCGTGCTGGATGCCTTCTGGACGAAGCAACTGGCCCCACTGGCGGATACCGCCAGCAACCCGTGGCGCTACAAACCGACCGAAGGCAACATGACCTTACAGGGTCCAGACCTGACGCCGTTTCAGGAGGCGAAACAGATCCGCAGCGTGTTTTTTAACGGCGACGGAGGGAAAAAGTTCTCATGGGCGATGCAGGTCCGCGTCGTGGATATGGACCCGGCCATCACCGAACTGGTGATTGACATTGACGGCCAGGTACTGCGTTACGCTCACGGCCCGGTCAGGCCGCTGAAAGTTAACTGGCCGGGTCCGCGCAACGGCTCAATGGCGGAAATAACCGCCAGCCCGCGCATCCGCCAGGACACCTCGACGCTGCTGACTAATGGACCGTGGGCGCTGTTTCACCTGCTGGATGCGGGAAAAGCGCAAGAAACGGCGGTACGGGGAACACAGCAGGTGGAGTACAGCTTTGATGGTCGGCGGGTGATACTGGAAATCACCGCCGGACGGGATTTTGACCCAGTGGATCGCGGACTATTGCAACGCTTCGCCTGCCCGGAGCGAGCGCTGTGATTCGCCGGGCAGTGGTATCGGCTCCGGCGATGTTCGGCAGACTGCCGGACCAGCGGGACTATGTGCGCTGGCGGGTGAGTGCGAACGAAGGGCAGGTGTGGCAGGCGTGGCTGAACCAGCAGACGTGGCTGGGACAGGGGCGGCATATTGTTCTGCCGGAAGGAACGGATGCTGCGAAGACCGGAGTAACTGACGGTTGGATGCATCTGTCACCGCGCGAGAAAACGGCGGTGCCGGAACACCATCCGCTACCGTGGAGCTTTGTTTTATCGCCGGGATTTTTACCCATTGGTGGGCGCGATGAGTGGCTGACCGGGGTACTGACCGCCTCGCGTGACAGTACGGGCAGGCCGTGGCCACTGGTGATTTACCAGTGTGCCGGGCGGGAATGGCTGGAAGAGAGCCTGGATGACACACAGGGCTGGCTGTACTGGCTGGCGCGGCTGGTGGCGGCGCAGGTTGCACCACAGGCGGAACGGCGCGGGCGACTGGCAGAGCAGGCCGACCAGCTCTGGGCGATGTGGCGACCGGGGCAGCGCTGGACGCAATGGCTGCGCGGCCTACGACGTGTGCCGCAGCGTAGCCGGGAACTCACCGGGCTGCCGGATGCGCCGGTAGTGGAACTGCCCGGTGTGCGCCACCTGCCGTGGCCGGGCTGGCCGGACAAAATGCTGACGCAGGCGCAGCAGGGGCAGGGCTGGTTCTGGCAGCAGAATAGTGAAGGGCGGTATGTGGATGCGCTTCGGCTGGATATCCGGCCGCATTAAAAATAATCAGACAAGGAGTAGTGAATCACGGGGTCTTATGATAAAGCCTGTAATAACACTGGTGCAGTCAGGTTTGTACAGCAATATCTGAAAGAATGTGAATTAATCGCTAAGCAACTTGATGTGCCTGTGGAAAATATCCTGGGGCTTGCTGCAAAGGAGTCCTTTTACGGGCAGGGTAGAATCGCGACAGAATACAATAACTACTTTTCCATGCATGGTCCGGCACCTTTACAGTCAGGACAGGTTCACCCGCTGGGGAGTAATCAAGTGTGGGTTGCCACTTATACCTCTTTTTCAACTAGCGGAAAGTCCTTTGCAATCCGATTTGGTAATGCGGTCAGAAATAAAAAATCTCCGGAGCAATTTGCGCAGGCATTGATTGATTCTGGTTTTAATTCAGGTAAAAACAGTAATGGCGGCCATACCGGTTATGCTAGTGAGTTAGTGGGGGTGATTAATATGGTTAAGCGGAGAATAACATGTCCTGTAAATTAATATCAGCATTGCTTATCATGGTCGTGTCCGTGAATTGTTGTGCTGAAATTCTTATCAGGAATGTGCCGCGTTTTGATCTAGCGAATGTTAACCAGTCAGGTCTTACTGAAACACAGGCGCAGGCATTATTGGTTTTTTCACTAAAAAATGAAAAATATAATGTGGAATTGTCTGGGGTTTTTCTTGACGGTTCTCTGAAAGATAAAAAAGGTAACCTGTTTCATCCTGGGTATTTTAGTTTTGGGGTAGGTTATGATTCTCCTTCCGCCGGTGCGACAGATGTGTGGGGACTATTTTCAGTTAGCCCTGTAACTGGTGATATATGGGAAGAGGATTCATGCAGGAGAATCTCATTTCCCGCGCTGCAAAAAATACAAAAAGGAATAATGAAAAAAACCGGAGCAACGTTTGCCAGTGAAGTGGTTCAGCGCCGGGGGCTGGGTTGTACGGATGAGTAGTACATGTCATGGAATTGCCTGCCGTGACCGTGCTGGCTAGCAAAAATGTTAACGCAGGCGCAGCAGGGGCTGGGCTGGTTCTGGCAGCAGAACAGCGAAGGGCGGTATGTGGATGCTTTGCGACTGGAGAAAAAATAATGTGCCCACGAATGCTGAGAATAGCTATACAAAAATATGACGATAAACGTGTAGATGGGGAAAAAAATATACCCATGAACTTCAAGTTGATTGCTATCTGTTGACTTCAGGCTACCCTTGGTCCCGTCTGCATTGGTGGGTAAGCAAGCATCTTCAGGTTTATTGGATATATAGCAATATAAGGAGGTGATCATGGGTAACTCTCATGATGAGGCTATTCAGCAGGCATACGATGCTTATGACGACTTAATGCTGGATAAACGATATCTCAGGGACAATGATGCCTGGGGAGATTTAAGAATTGACCGTGAAAATGGTGCAATCTCATTGTTGCTGAGATGGAAATATAATTGGATAAAAAGATGGGATGCAAAAACTGACTGGACAGATTTGGAGAAAAATGCCTTTCATGAGAAAGTTATTTTTGTCATTAATCAAACATGGAATAATAAGATTTTTTTATCCGTTTCTGGGAAGTCTGAGTTTGCCAGTAAGTTTAATGGTAAGGATTTATCTTTCTCAATAGAAATAATTCAGACTGATCGTCATGGGTATTGGGATGTGGTGGTGTTTAAAATTGATAATGATGATCCAAATAGTTTTCGACAGAGTTCCATTGTCTGGAATAGTCGATACGTTGAACTTGACTCTAAAGATATAGTTGCAGCAGCTAAATGTCTTGGCTCATCAAAAGTTTGCCATGAGCAAATAGGGCTGTCTCACGAGCTTGGGCATATTATTGGATATCTTGCTGATGAATACTATAGTGATGATGCAGATAAAGCAACTACACCATTCTCCGGGGACGCCAGTGCGTTAATGAATATTGGTATGGAACTGCGCTCTCGTTATATGGGAAATGTCATTGAGCGGTTAAATAGAATGGTTCCGGGTTCTAATTTTTTGTGAAAAGCGTAAAAAAATGAAACTAATATACGCTGTGATAATTTTTTTGATAGTGGGTGGGGTGAAAAATAGCATGTCTGATATTCCTGGGCATGCTTATCTGAATGCGAGTGGTGTGTATAATGGAGTTGAAGAGAATGTTCTATTAAATAACTATGGTCAGCCAGCGTATGAATTTATAAAGCCTCGTTATAAATTTGTCGGTGAGTATTATATAGAAATTGAAAACACCTATCGCTCAACAAATCCTGAATTCAGAAATATTCCCATCAAAGAAATGTTTTGGCATTTGCGGGGGGATTTAAATCTGACATGTTTTTTTCATTATAAAGATGGACAGTGGCGTGTTATTTCTTATTTTTTCTGGCCGCCGGGCGCTAAATTCTAATCCGATATTAAAGGAATAAATATCATGAGTTTTGTATCTACGAGTAATAAATCTGGCAGTAACGGTGGGCCAGCTATCTCCACGCCACCGATAGCCGGAGAAAGTAGTGCTGTAAGCGCCAGTTCAGCCGCAACCGATGTAGCTGATGCAGCCGGGCAGATGGCAGGACAGGCCGCGGCGGACCTGTTTGGTGCATTGCCGGAACCGTCAGGTCTGGTTAAAGCCGCAGTAGCTGCTGCGCAAGCCGCAGCCGCCGCAGCAGGAATATCGGATATGGCTGGTGCAGTTCAGGATGCGGCGGCGTCGATTGCAGCCGGTGGTCCGGGGGCGCATAACGTCACAGTAAGTGGTAGCGCTGTGCCGCCGCAGTTGCTTTTGTTTGCAGGCATGAATGGTTCGGAAGGACTTGGGAATCTGTTTTCCTACACAGTACAGCTTAAAACGCCGGACATCCTGAACCTGGGTTACGTTTCTCCCGCTGCCAACCTGCCGCTTCAGCCCATGGTGGGCAAAGACCTGTGCGTCAGTATCGAACTGGACGGTGGCGAAAAACGGTATATCAGCGGGCTGGTGACGGCTGCGAGGGTGGTCGGCCATGAGGGGCGTTCGGTAACGTATGAATTACGCATTGAGCCATGGCTGAAGCTGCTGACCCATACCAGCGACTACAAAGCGTTCCAGAACAAAACCGTGGTGGATATTCTCGATGAAGTACTGGATGAATATTCTTTTCCGGTGGAAAAACGGTTGGTGGAAAATTATCCGCCCCGTGCCTGGCAGGTGCAGTACGGCGAAACGGATTTTGATTTCATCCAGCGCCTGATGCAGGAGTGGGGAATTTACTGGTGGTTTGAGCACAGCGAGAACTGCCATACGTTGGTGCTGGCGGATGCTATCAATGGTCATAAAGCGTGTCCTGACTCGCCACTGGTGGAGTGGCACCAGGAAGGGCTGAAACTGGACAAGGAATTTATCCACACCATTACGGCTAGTGAGAGGCTGCGTACTGGAAAGTGGGTAATGGACGATTTTGATTTTATGAAGCCTCGTTCGCTGCTTAAAAGTACCGTGGCCAGTCCGCGTGATACCGGTCATGCTGAATACGAGCATTACGAATGGCCTGGTGATTACTTCACTACGGGCGAAGGCGAGATGCTGACGCGCATTCGTATGGAAGCGCAGCGCAGCCCAGGCAGTCGGGCACATGGGGCCGGTCATATCCGTACCCTCATGACCGGGTACACCTTTACGTTGATGAATCACCCGACGGCAGAAATTAATCAGGAATATCTGCTGGTACAGACCACTCTGTTTTTACGGGATAATGCGCAGCACAGCGGCCAGGATCAGCATTTTACCTATGTCACCACGTTTGAACTGCACCCCACCAGCGAAGTTTACCGCCCACAACGAACCCTGAGCAAACCCCACACCAAAGGCCCGCAGAGCGCCATCGTCACCGGCCCGGCGGGGCAGGAAATCTGGACGGATAAATATGGCCGGGTGAAGGTGCAGTTTGGCTGGGATCGCTACGGAAAGAATGACGAAAACAGCTCCTGCTGGATCCGCGTCAGCTACCCGTGGGCGGGGAAAGGATTCGGGATGATCCAGATCCCACGCATCGGCCAGGAAGTGCTGGTGGATTTCAAAAATGGCGACCCGGATTTACCGATTATCGTGGGCCGTACCTACAACCAGGACACCATGCCTCCGTGGGGACTGCCGGGCATGGCGTCGCAGAGCGGGATATTTAGCCATTCGTTACAGGGGGGGCCGACCAACGGAAACATGCTGCGCTTCGATGACAAAACGGGGGCAGAAGAGGTGAAATTCCACGCGGAAAAAGACCTCAATACCACGGTAAAAAACAATGAAACCCACACGGTCATGGTCGATCGCATAAAAACCATTGTCAAAAATGAAACCATCAGCGTGGGAGAAGACCGTAATGCCACCATCACAAAAAATGATGGTCTCTCCGTAAAACTGGCTCAAACCATCAATATCGGGACAACATACCGACTGGATGTTGGCGATCAATTTACCCTTCGCTGTGGCGAAGCGGCTCTTGTTTTGCACAAAGACGGTTCTATTGAGTTCTGCGGAAAACAACTCCTGCTGCATACCAGTGATGCGATGCAGCTTATTGGTAAGGGGATTGATATGAACCCGGATGGCGGCACAGCCATGACTGCGGATGATATTGCCCCGTTACCTACCCCGGACGTTTCTGAATAAAAAAATATAAAAGGAATTTTTTCTATGACCAGCCTTTACCGTATTCAGGAGGGCTGTTTTACCCTGCCTGAAACTTTTCTTGATCGTACCGTCAATATTTTCGTCCCGGCGAGTAATGAGCGGGCCTCCCCCAGTCTGAATATTTCCCGTGACACTCTCAAACCCGATGAAAACCTGACCACCTATATTGACCGCCAGATAGTCTTGATGAAAAAAAACCTGGGCCAGCACCGGGTACTTTCGCGGGGAACGGCCCTGGCGGGAACTGGCGAAGCTGCCATGGCAGGTGAACAAATTCTCGCAACCCACCGTTCTGGAAAAACAGAAGTGTACCAGCGTCAGGCCGGGTTTATCACCGGGCCAGGAAAGGTACTGGTGTTAACCCTGACCAGTCAGCGCCCTTTTGATGAGCATACTGACCAGTTATGGACTGCCTGGTTGACCAGTTTTCAGCCTGCTAAAAGTTAAAACAACATGGAGGTGTTGTCATGTATGAAGCCGCACGGGTGGATGACCCTATCTACCACACCAGCGCTCTTGCCGGGTTTTTGATTGGGGCTATCATTGGCATTGCCATTATTGCCATTATTGCCATTATTGCCGTTGCCGCCTTTGCCTTTTTTACCTGTGGTTTTTTTGCCGGTCTGGTGCTGGGTTTTCTTGCTGACCAGATAGCGTCCGGAGTCCTTCAACTGGGGGAAGCCATCGGGCGCTCGATACATTCCACTGCGGGAAAAATTCTGACCGGCTCTCCCAATGTCAACACCAACAGCCGACCTGCTGCCCGCGCCGTACTGAGTACGGTGATATGCGAAGACCATTCTCCAGAAATCCGTATCGCCCAGGGTTCCTGCAATATCTACATCAACAGCCAGCCCGCAGCCCGGAAGGATGACCACACTGAATGTGATGCAGTGATTGAGGACGGTTCTCCCAATGTCTTTCTCGGCGGCGGTACGCAGACGGTGCTGGAGATCAGCCCGGAAATCCCTGACTGGTTGCGTCAGGTAGTGGATGTGCTGTTTGTGGTTGCCGGAATGGTTGGCGGACTTGCCGGAGCCGCACGCCAGGCGGCGAAGCTGGGGACAAAATTCGGCACCAAATGTGCGGCCAAATTTATTGGTGGCGAAATAACCGGGATGGCCGTTTCCGAGGTCGCTATGGGGTTGTTCAGCAACCCAGTGGATGTCACCACCGGGCAAAAAATCCTGCTGCCGGAGACGGATTTCACCCTGCCAGGACGCCTGCCCGTCACCTGTTCGCGCTTTTATGCCAGCCACCTGGAAACTGAAGGATTACTGGGCAGAGGATGGCGGCTGAACTGGGAGATAAACCTGCGTGAGGATGAAACATATATCACCTTCATCGGTGTACAGGGACGGGAACTGAGTTATCCGAAAGCGATGCTGACGCCGGGCCACCAGATATTCGATCCGGAAGAGCAATTTTATCTGAGTCGCCTGCATGACGGGCGCTATGTGCTGCATTACACCGACCGCAGCTATTACGTATTTGATGAATTTGATGACCACGGCGTCGCGCCGTTACTTTTTATGGAGACGCCGTACCGACAGCGCATTGCTTTCGGGCGTGAGAACGGCAGGCTGGTACGGGTAGCCTCCAGCAGCGGGCACCATCTGTTACTGCACCGTACAATGACACCGGCGGGGGAAAGACTTTCGCATATTGAACTGGTGAAAGGCGGGCGTCCCGGTAACCTGGTGGAATATCGTTACGACGATAACGGGCAACTGACCGGCGTGGTGAACCGGGCAGGTATGACTGTGCGCCAGTTTGCCTGGGAAAATGGCCTGATGACAGAGCACCGCAACGCGACGGGCTTCACCTGTACCTACCGCTGGGAAGAGGTTGAAGGTTTCCCCCGCGTGGTGGAACACTCGACCAGCGACGGCGAGTATTACCGGTTCCACTATGATTTTGCCGGTGGGCAGACGGTGGTAACCGGCAGGCAGGAGCAGAAGTGGCAGTGGTGGTTTGATGAAGAGACGTATGTGACTGCGCACCGGACGCCGGGCGGCGGACTGTACCGCTTCACGTACAACGAAAACCATTTCCCGGTCGCCGTGGAACTCCCCGGCGAACGCAGGGTAACGCTGGAATACGACACCCTGAGCCGGGTGGTGAAAGAGACGGACGCGGCAGGGCGGGTGACACAGACGCAGTGGAACGGCAGCTTTGCTGAAATCACGCGCCGGGCGCTGGATGACGACCACGTATGGAAGGCGGATTACAACGAACACGGCCAGGTGATACGGGAGACGGACCCGGAAGGGCGCGTCACGCGGTACGGGTATGATGAACAGGGGCTGGCGGTCAGCCGCACGGATGCGCGGGGCGGCGAGGCTGCGCTGGTGCACGATGCGCGCGGTCAACTGACGCGTTACACCGACTGTTCGGGGTGCGCCACGGGTTATGAATACGATGAGGACGGCAACCTGACGGCGGTGACGGACGCGGAAGGGAAAACGGTACGTATCCGCTATAACCGTCTGGGGCTGCCGGAGACGGTCAGCCATCCCGGTAAACAGCAGGACCGTTACACGTGGAACGCGCTGGGGTTACTGAGCAGCCACCGCCGCATCACGGGCAGCGTGCAGTCCTGGCAGTACACGCCGCGCGGGCTGCTGGCGCGCCACATGGATGAAGAGAAACGGGAGACGCGCTGGCATTATACCGCGGAGGGATGGATTGCCAGTCTGAGCAACGGCAACGGGGCTCAGTACCGGTTCAGCTACGACGGCGACGGACGGCTGACGGGAGAACAGCGCCCGGACGGCCTGATAAGGATGTTTGCGCTGAATGCGGGCGGGTTTCCGGTCATCATCCAGACGCAGGGCACAGAAGGCGGGATGCGTAATGAGCGGCAGGAGCGTGATGAGCTGGGCCGCCTGTTGCGCAGTGACAGGCAGCACAGTACACGGACCTTCAGCTACAACCGTCTTGACCAGATAACGGAAGTGACGCTCACCCCCACGAAAGAAGGGGAACGGCTGCACCACATGCAGGCGGACAGAGTGCGCTTTGCGTATGACCGCAGCGGATGGCTGACGGCAGAGCACAGCGTGCACGGCAGCATAAAGTACCGGCGTGACGCGCTGGGCAATCCCACCGACATTACCCTGCCGGACGGGCAGCATCTCAGTCACCTGTACTACGGCAGCGGGCATCTGCTCCAGACAGCGCTGGCGACGTTCAGCGGCTACAACGCCGACAACCGGTTAAGCTGGCAGCGCAGCCTGCCAGGCGGCAGCCAGAATCCGCAGCAGGCCGGTAACCCCCCGGCGCAGAACGACAGCGTGACAGCGCGGGATTATATCTGGAATGCAGACGGTGAAGTCGGCGGCATCAATGACAAACTGCGCGGTTGCCTGGTGTTCAGCTATGACCGCAGCGGCTGGCTGACCAGCCGCACAGGCCAGATGTACGACCATGACCATTATTATTACGATAAAGCCGGCAACCTGCTGACGGACGAGCACCAGAGCGCAGTGATGGACAACCGCCTGCCGGGCTACGGGCGCGACCGTTACCGTTATAACGAATGGGGCGAACTGACAGAGCGCAGGGACCAGCAACTGGAGTGGAACGCGCAGGGCCAGTTAACGCGGGTCATCAGCAGCAACAGCGAAACGCGGTATCAGTACGATGCGCTGGGCAGGCGTATCAGCAAGGCGACCAGCAATCTCCATACGGACCGGGGAGAACGAAGCCGGACGACGTTTGTGTGGGAAGGGTTCCGGCTGTTACAGGAGACAACGTGGCAGGGGAAGCGGACATACCTGTACGACGCGGAACAGCCGTACACGCCAGTGGCGGTCGTCACCGGGCGCGGAGAGAGTCAAAAAATCTGGTATTACCACACGGACCTGACGGGCACGGTGCAGGAGGTGACCGCGCCGGACGGGACGCTGGTGTGGGCAGGCTACCAGGCGGGATTTGGCGAAAACCGGGGCGACATCAGCAACAGCGGGGCGTACTTTGAACAGCCGCTGCGGCTGCCGGGGCAGTATTATGATGAAGAGACGGGGCTGCACTATAATCTGTTCAGGTATTATGCGCCGGAGTGCGGGAGGTTCGTAAGCCAGGACCCGATAGGGCTAAATGGTGGGTTAAACCTGTATGCGTATGCACCGAATCCGCTGTCATGGAGCGACCCGCTAGGATTAGAGAAATGTTTATTATCGGCAGCAGATAAGAAAATAATGGGCGATGCGCCTGCTGGAATGATCAACCCACACCGGCATCATATTGGTAGAGAAAAAGCTCCGAGGAACTGGTCAAAACAAAATCGTGATTATATAACTCAAGTACATGATGTTCTGGATTATTTTGGAATAGATAAAAATAAGGATATCCGTAACTTCACGTGGGCAACAAATGGCCGTGGGGCGCATACGATAAAAGCAGCAAGGCATGTTTGGGAAAAAGTGATGGATGCTGCTCCTGGTGGTGTAGATGAAGTTGAAAAAGCTCTTAGTAAATTAGGTCAGGAGATGAGACGTGGCAAATTCTTCTAATATGAGCATTCTAGCTTTGATAGAATCAAATGACATTGATAAAATTAGATTATTAATTGATACGAATTCTTCTTTAATAGACACGTATGATGCTAATGAGTCTTTGCTCTATTTTTTCGTATCAAATAATAAACCAGAGATATGTAGTATGTTAATTGAGAATGGCATGAATGTTAATGTTATAGATGACTCCTATTTAACGCCTTTAGTTGAAGCTGCATATAACGGTGCCTTAGATTTGGTTGACCTTTTGTTAAAAAATGGAGCTTGGGTCAACGGTGACCCCAGAGGAATTACCACGCCTCTCATAGAGGCCATAGAAAATGAACATTTTGAAGTCGTAAAACTATTGATAATAAATAACGCAGATGTTAACAGACTTCAAACTAAGTTTAATCGCACTCCTTTGGATATAGCTACAAATTGTCAAAATCATAAGATTGTTGAATTATTAAAAAATAATGGTGCTAAATACTCACGAGAAACTATTGACTTAGAAACTACTCCGGGAAGTGGAATATTAGCACATATATATGACAATGCAGGTGTTATTATTACGGATGAATATATAAAAGACGATATATCAATTAAAACATCTCTTATAGGCAAAGGGAAGCAATATATAAATAATAAAATATTATTTACTTTTGGAAATTTCGTGAAAAAACCATGCAAAGAGTTTCTTATTTGCCTCCCATATGACTGGCCGATAAATATTCAACTACTTGATGGGGATTATAGAGAAGCTTTCCCATTAAAGTTTTTGTTTCTATTGTCTGAATCATATAAGAATGGCATGGATATTAAAGAAGGCTCCATTTTAGAAAAACAGGATATAGCCTGGAGACAACTGAAATGGCCGGAAAATATTGATGCACTGATCGCGGTAGATTATTCGTTTGATCATCAAGAAAAAGAACAAGACCTCGAAGGTGAGACTGTCGATTTGCTATTACTTGTTCCAATTAAATACCCCAAGTCGGGGCGGCCAAAAGAAGATAAACTCAATCAATGGATTATTAAACGGCGTACTGCTAAATGGGACAGTGTATCGTTTAAGAATGAGTGGTTGTTCCCGGTGTGATGGAAGGGTATAAACGAAATCAGTAGTATGATCCGATGATTGCGTAGATTCTCTATCTTGACCCGATTGGGCTGCGGGGCGGGTTAAACCTGTATGCTTATGCGCCGAATACGCTGAGGTGGATTGATCCTTGGGGATTAATAAGACTTGCAAGTGATTTTTTAGAACAAATAAGAGATGTTACTGCAAAATATAAAGGGCAAGCAATTTATGAGTTTTTTGATGAAGGTGCGGGTAAAATGTATGCAGGTCAAACAAAAAATCTATATCAGAGAATGTTGCAACATGCTAGAAGTGGGAAGTTAACTCAGGCAATGTTGGATTCGTTGAATTTTGATAAATATGCTGGAATTAGTAAATAATGGTTAAATAATTTAGAGGCAATGAAAATAGCTAAAAATGGAGGAAGAGGTGTAACCAGTAATGAAAAACGACCACCAAATACAGGAAATGTTTCAGATCAAGATTTTAGAGTGAAGGGAGAGTGTTGATTTATTTAAGGGGAAATATATGAGACTAGTGGAAAATTATGGTGTGCGGGGAAATTGTGTCCTTGTGTATGAAATGCATGATGAGACAAGTCATATTGTTGACACGATGAAAGAAAAGAAAGTTAACGGGTTAGTTTTGTCACCGCTTATAACTGATTTATCATTTCTTGATGAAATTTATTTCATTAATGAAATATATATCACAGGCAATAAAATAAAGGATATATCACAACTGTATTCGTTGAGAAAAATACAAGTCATCCATCTTTTGAATGATGATAAAATGAGACTTGATTTATCATGTTTCCCATTTTTAAAAGAGGCTGTATTAATAGGTCGAAATGGAGTTGATAATTTGTTTAATCACAGATCTCTGGAAAAAATAACATTGATAGATTTTAAAGAAAAAAAAGAGCATGTTGTGGGGAGATCATTCTTGCAATCATTAGAGATAAAAAATAGCAATATTCAAGCAATCCCTAATTTATCATCTATCAAGACTTTAAGGAGCATCAAGTTATCTGGATTATCTAAGGCTTCGGACACGGCTTTTTTATATGGTTTGAAAAGTATAGAAGAAATGTCTTTATCTTTATGCAAAAAAATGGCAATGTCAATCATTGAAGATGTAAGTAAATTACCTTCAATTAGAAAAATATCTTTTTCAAAAATGGGTGATATTCCAAGCGTAACTAAAATAAGTAACCTTGTTAAATTGGAACGATTGTTTATAACGGAAAACACAAAAATTACAGATGGGAAAATCAGATTTCTGTTGGATATGAAAGCATTGTCTTATCTTGTAATTCAAGGTTTCAATCATTATGATGTCAATGTTTGGGATTTAATGAATCTAATTAAAAATAAATAATTTCTCAGTTATACCCAGCAGGGTTAAATGATATCGGTCATATGTATTGTTTAACCGATAAAAATTTCTAAAAAAATAAGAGAATGAGTGTAGTTTCCCAGTAATTGCATCGTGGCATTTGAATACGGTGATAACCAGAAGGTGTAATTAAGTTCATCATCTGAACAGCTAGCTGCAGGCGGACAGGGTACGTTTTGCGTATGACCGCAGCGGGTGGCTGACGGCGGAGTACAGCATGCATGGCAGCATCAGATACCGGCGTGACGCGCTGGGTAACCCCACCGATATCACGTTGCCGGACGGTCAGCATCTCAGTCACCTGTACTACGGCAGCGGGCATCTGCTCCAGACAGCGCTGGACGGTATCACGGTCAGTGAATATGAGCGTGACAGCCTGCACCGTCAGGTGATGCGCACGCAGGGAGCGCTGACAACGTTCAGCGGCTACAGCGCCGACAACCGGTTAAGCTGGCAGCGCAGCCTGCCAGGCGGCAGCCAGAATCTGCAGCAGGCTGGTAACTCCCCGGCGCAGAACGACAGCGTGACAGCGCGGGATTATATCTGGAATGCAGACGGTGAAGTCGGCGGCATCAATGACAAACTGCGCGGTTGCCTGGTGTTCAGCTATGACCGCAGCGGCTGGCTGACCAGCCGCACGGGTCAGATGTACGACCATGACCATTATTATTACGACAAAGCGGGCAACCTGCTGACGGATGAGTATCAGAGTGCGGTGCTGGACAACCGCCTGCCGGGCTACGGGCGTGACCTTTACCGCTATAACGAATGGGGTGAACTGACAGAGCGCAGGGACCAGCAACTGGAGTGGAATGCGCAGGGCCAGTTAACGCGGGTCATCAGCAGCAACAGCGAGACGCGGTATCAGTATGATGCGCTGGGCAGGCGCATCAGCAAGGCGACCAGCAATCTCCATACGGACCGGGGAGAACGAAGCCGGACAACGTTTGTGTGGGAAGGATTCCGGCTTTTGCAGGAGACAACGTGGCAGGGAAAGCGGACGTACCTGTACGATGCGGAACAGCCGTACACGCCGGTGGCAGCCATCACGGGGCGCGGAGAGAGTCAAAAAATCTGGTATTACCATACGGACCTGACGGGCACGGTACAGGAGGTGACCGCGCCGGACGGGACGCTGGTGTGGGCAGGCTACCAGGCGGGATTTGGTGAAAACCGGGGCGACATCAGCAACAGCGGGGCGTACTTTGAACAGCCGCTGCGGCTGCCGGGGCAGTACTTTGACGAAGAAACAGGACTGCATTACAATCTGTTCAGATATTATGCGCCGGAGTGCGGGCGGTTTATCAGCCAGGATCCGATAGGGCTGGCGGGGGGAATAAACCTCTATGCTTACGCGCCTAATCCGCTGTCATGGATCGATCCTCTAGGTTTATGTGGTGAGGAAGTATCTGTTTATCGTGTAGAAACAGATATTTCAGCAAGCCAGAGAGTTTTCATTGATGAATTTGGCAATGTTTCCATACCTGATAATATCAGGATGCTATTTTTAAATTTTGGGAGTGAAGCAAGAGCAAATGAATTTCGAAGTATCGGTTCTAAGCAAATAAAGACATTTGAGGTTAATAGGTCTTTTCTGGATAAATTAAGAGAAACATCGATTACGGAAAGGGAATTAGCTAGATCAAAAAATAAATCTGATAAAAACAGACCATTAGTTGTTGATAAGGGAACTCCAGATCAATATGGATTGCGAACAGAGCAAATTAATGAGTTAATAGAAAATATCATACCAGGGTCAGGACGTAATTTATGACATATTCAGAGTCAATAAAAAAAGAATTGAATGATGAAAAAAGTAGGATTATTTCATCTATTATTCCTAAAGAACACAAAGGTATTATTGTGGATTATATAGCACATTGTAGTAGTGGATGTGCTAAATACATTCATAAAAAAGCCAGGGAAATATTATTATTGATTAATGATAGAAGTTATTCTACATGGCCTGATATTAATGAGTGGATTTCTATTTTGCCAGAGGATTATGTAGAGTCCTTTCGCAACTCAAATGAAGATGAAGATTGGATACTTAGTGATTGGCTTTATTGGTTTGAAATTGAAAATAGAGCTTGGTTTTTATGGAATATAAATGTTATTGATGAAAATCATCTAAAAATTAGTGTGTTAATTTATGAGCATCCCTTTCCATCAGAATCATTAAAAGTTATGTTCACACATCTCGGAACCGATGAACTGATAGAAACAAACATCTATTAAAGCAAACACAGGAAAGATACGTCACACATCATTGATCATATTGCAAGCCCTGCAGATTAACTAGGCAATATGCACCCTTAGCCGTTTATATTTTCTGGGGCAGGTTGAGAATGCGGATTCAGGACCAGGGAAAGATCATCGTGTGCCGTAGGCACAAAGATGCAAAACGGGACGTTTTGCATGTAATAAGCATAAGCTTGTGAAGAGATGGTGGCAGGCCCACCGGGATCTGCTGTCGGAAGTCGGTCCCAAACAACCCCGGCTGCTGTGGTAAAGAGCCATGGTAGTGAGCGCAGGGGGAACGATCAGACGCGATCTGATCCTGTGTGAGATACAGTGAGATGAGTAAACCCGAACCTGTGTTGAAAGGTCGTTAGTCCTAAGTGACATCAAAACCGGAGGCATGATGATACCGCCGGGATTAATTTACGGGTGAATTCCGAATGCTGCGTGAATGGTGTCCGGCGTATAGCAGGCATGACGCTGTATCAGGCTCTTTGCAGGAACTACGGGAACTGGTCGTCGCAATGTCAAGAGAGAAATACAAATAACCGAAATTATGAGTATGAGAGTATCGATGTGCGAAACCGGGGCAGAGCTGTTCGTAGTAGTGAGGAAGCGTTTGTAATGAACGTGGAGCGAAGGGACAGCGTCGGGCAGTCTGCATCACAGCCCAACTGTAAACAGGAGGAGGCTGCGGGTGAACAGACAAAACCGTTTCAGGTCAGTAAATTGCATGTGGTGGAAGCGTACCGGCGGGTAAGAGCGAATGCCGGAACTGCCGGAGTGGATAACCAGACGCTGAAAGATTTTGAGCGGGATCTGAAAGGAAATCTGTACAAAATCTGGAACAGGTTATCGTCGGGAAGCGGGATGCCGCCGCCAGTGTGTGCGGTGGAAATTCCGAAGAAGGATGGAAGTAAAAGACTTTTAGGAATACCGACAGTAAGCGACCGAATAGCGCAGATGACGGTGCTGATAACGTTTGAACCATTAGTGGAGCGTTATTTCCTGAATGATTCATACGGATACCGGCATGGAAAATCGGCGCTGGATGCAATAGCAGTCACCAGAAAACGTTGCTGGCAATACGACTGGTGTCTTGAGTTTGATATTAAAGGGTTATTCGATAATATCCCCCACGATTTATTACTCAGGGCAGTGGATAAACATTGCGCGGATAAATGGGTAAGACTGTCTATTCGCCGGTGGCTGACAGCGCCAGTGCAGATGCCGGATGGAACACTGAAGGAAAGAAATAAAGGTACGCCACAGGGCGGCGTCATCAGCCCGGTACTGGCGAATTTATTTCTGCACTATGTGTTTGATAAGTGGCTGACGTTACATTATCCGGGAATTCCGTGGTGCCGGTATGCAGACGATGGATTAATTCATTGTGGCAGTAAACAACAGGCAGAGGAATTACTGAATAAACTGGCAAAACGTTTTCAGGAATGTGGACTGGAATTACATCCGGAGAAAACGAAAATAGTTTACTGCAAAGACAGCGAACGACAGGCGAACCACGAAACAGTGCAGTTTGATTTTCTGGGGTATACGTTCAGGGCGAGAAGGGCACGTAATCAGCGAAGGGGAAATCTCTTTACGAGTTTCAGCCCGGCGGTGAGTAACAGTGCGCAGAAAGGCATGATCGGAAAACTCAGGAAACTGCGGCTCAGACGCAGGGTGGAGATGAGTCTCGAAGATATTGCGAAATGGCTGAATCCGATGATATCGGGGTGGCTGAACTATTACGCGAAATACTATAAATCAGCGATGAAGAAGGTGTGCAGATATATCAATCTGCTCCTGATTGCGTGGTTGAGAAAGAAGTATAAGACCCTGCGGTATAAAAAGACGAAGGCGTGTCAGTTAATGGAAAGACTGTCGAAAGAGAAGCCGGAATTATTTGCCCACTGGAAAGCAGGACCGGAAAGCGCGTTTGCCTGACGGGAGCCGTATGAAGCGAGAGTTTCACATACGGTTCTGCGAGAGGCTGTCGGGGAGGTTCCGGTGGCCTACTCACTAGAAGTACACTTTTTGTACTAAACAATTCGCATTTTATGTTTAAAAATTGAGATATTCCTCATTACCTAAAGCTGTTTTTTATTGCTTATACATGATCAAATACTCCTTACATAATTAAGGAGCACAAAATGGAACTTAAAAAATTGATGGAGCATATTTCTATTATCCCCGATTACAGACAAGCCTGGAAAGTGGAACATAAATTATCGGATATTCTACTGTTGACTATTTGTGCCGTTATTTCGGGTGCAGAAGGTTGGGAAGATATAGAGGATTTTGGGGAAACACATCTCGATTTTTTGAAGCAATATGGTGATTTTGAAAATGGTATTCCTGTTCACGATACCATTGCCAGAGTTGTATCCTGTATCAGTCCTGCAAAATTTCACGAGTGCTTTATTAACTGGATGCGTGACTGCCATTCTTCAGATGATAAAGGCGTCATTGCAATTGATGGAAAAACGCTCCGGCACTCTTATGACAAGAGTCGCCGCAGGGGAGCGATTCATGTCATTAGTGCGTTCTCAACAATGCACAGTCTGGTCATCGGACAGATCAAGACGGATGAGAAATCCAATGAGATTACAGCTATCCCAGAACTTCTTAACATGCTGGATATTAAAGGAAAAATTATCACAACTGATGCGATGGGTTGCCAGAAAGATATTGCAGAGGAGATACAAAAACAGGGAGGTGATTATTTATTCGCTGTAAAAGGAAACCAGGGGCGGCTAAATAAAGCCTTCGAGGAAAAATTTCCGCTGAAAGAATTAAATAATCCAGAGCATGACAGTTACGCAATTAGTGAAAAGAGTCACGGCAGAGAAGAAATCCGTCTTCACATTGTTTGCGATGTCCCTGATGAACTTATTGATTTCACGTTTGAATGGAAAGGTCTGAAGAAATTATGCGTGGCAGTCTCCTTTCGGCCAATAATAGCAGAACAAAAGAAAGAGCCAGAAATGACGGTCAGATATTATATCAGTTCTGCTGATTTAACCGCAGAGAAGTTCGCCACAGCAATCCGAAACCACTGGCACGTGGAGAATAAGCTGCACTGGCGTCTGGACGTGGTAATGAATGAAGACGACTGCAAAATAAGAAGAGGAAATGCAGCAGAATTATTTTCAGGGATACGGCACATCGCTATTAATATTTTAACGAATGATAATGTATTCAAGGCAGGGTTAAGACGTAAGATGCGAAAAGCAGCCATGGACAGAAACTACCTGGCGTCAGTCCTTGCAGGGAGCGGGCTTTCGTAGTCTTACCCCGACTCTCCCCGGCCCTAAACACAACCCCCACTCACCACAACCTAAACTCATCCGCATCCTGCCATGCCGGAAACTTTTCTCTATATTCCCGCAATGCCATCATCGACAGCTCCGCATCAATGCGTGTTGCCTGATGCGCGTCGGCAGTAGCGATAATCTCGCCTTGTGGATTAATCACCCGGCTGTCACCGCGATAATGGCAGCCGTTGCCATCGCTGCCGACGCGATTGCATCCCGCCACATACGCCTGATTCTCAATCGCGCGGGCTGTCAGCAATGCCTGCCAGTGCAGAGAGCGCGGAGCAGGCCAGTTGGCGACGTACAGGGCGAGGTCATAATCGTTGAGATTGCGCGACCACACCGGAAAACGTAAGTCGTAGCACACCAGCGGCAAAATACGCCAGCCGCGCCATTCCACAATCACTCGCGCATTGCCCGCTTTATAATGCAGATGCTCATCTGCCATTCGGAACAGATGACGCTTATCATAAAAATGTACCGTGCCGCCCGGCTCAACCAGCAAAAAGCGGTTAACCGAACCAGACTCCGTTTGTAATGCAACACTGCCTGCAATAAGCGCATTGCACTGCTGCGCTTTGGCTGTCATCCAGTTCACTACGTCATCTTGTGCTAGCGACGAAGCTGCCGCTTCCATGGCAAAGCCGCTGGTAAACATCTCCGGTAGAACGATCACATCGCGTCCGGTAATACCTTCCAGTTGACGATCAAAATGACGCAGGTTGGCAGGACCATCCATCCACACCAGTGGTTGCTGTAAAAGCGTAATCTTCAAACCAGGCACGGTGTACAACTCCTTTATGTGAAGGGTTTTATAACTCTAACACCTTATCAGGCAGTTGCCTTAGCGCAGAATAAATTGATAACAAATGCTGATATTGGAAATATCTGATTTGCAAATTATCGTGTTATCGCCAGGCTTTAGGAGGTTAATAACATGGGCAGGATAAGCTCGGGAGGAATGATGTTTAAGGCAATAACGACAGTCGCCGCTCTGGTCATCGCCACCAGTGCAATGGCGCAGGATGATTTAACCATTAGCAGCCTTGCAAAGGGCGAAACCACCAAAGCTGCGTTTAATCAGATGGTGCAAGGGCATAAGCTGCCTGCCTGGGTGATGAAAGGCGGGACTTATACCCCTGCACAAACCGTAACGTTGGGAGATGAGACGTATCAGGTGATGAGCGCGTGCAAACCGCATGACTGTGGCTCGCAACGTATCGCTGTGATGTGGTCCGAGAAATCTAATCAGATGACGGGGCTGTTCTCGACTATTGATGAGAAAACGTCGCAAGAGAAACTCACTTGGTTGAATGTGAACGATGCGCTTTCGATTGATGGTAAAACGGTGCTGTTCGCGGCGTTGACCGGCAGCCTGGAAAACCATCCGGATGGCTTTAATTTTAAATAATTAGCCGATAAAAAAACGGAGCCTTTCGGCTCCGTTATTCAATTACGCGGCTTCAACTTTCCGCACTTTCTCCGGCAACTTTACCGGCTTCGTCGCCAGCTCTTCCGGATCAAAGTCATCAACGTTAATACTGCGCAGACGGCTTTCTTCAGCTTTCACCAGCATAGCGGCTTCATCTTTATCAATCAGCCCCTTCGCCAGTGCGTTGTGCGCCAGTTCATCCAGACGGGTAAACGGCAGGTTTTTACCCAGCTCTTTACAGATCCGCTGATGAATTGGGTCGGCGGCAATCACATCCACCAGCGCCTCTTCCAGTAAACCAACCGGGTTATGCTCGCTCGGCGTCAGGTACTGACCGCGACCAATACGTGAACGGGTGGCGTTCGGCACTTGTAAAATCTTCGCCACCTTATGATCCAGCTTGTCAGACGGTGCCAGATAATGACGTCCGGTCGGGAAGATCACCACATTCAGCAGCCCGGCAACCACGCGGTTCGGGAAGTTTTGCAGTAAATCGTCCATCGCCTGTTCTGCCTGATACAGCGCATCCTGTACGCCCCAGTGCACCAGCGGCAGGTCGGCTTCATTACGGCCTTCGTCGTCATAACGCTTCAGAACGGCAGAGGCGAGGTAAAGCTGGCTTAAAATATCCCCCAGGCGGGCCGAGATACGCTCACGACGTTTCAGGCTGCCGCCCAGGACCGCCATCGAGACATCAGAAAGCAGGGCGAGGTTGGCGCTCAGGCGGTTCAGGTGTTGATAGTAGCGTTTAGTGGCATCGCCGGTTGGCGTGCTGCTGGTTAAACCGCGCGTCAGGCCCAGCCAGAAGCTGCGAACTTTGTTGCTACCGACGTGACCGATATGTTTGAACAGCAGTTTATCGAACGCGTTAACGTCATTGTTCTTCGCCGCTTCCATCTCTTCCAGCACGTACGGATGGCAACGAATCGCTCCTTGTCCGAAGATCATCATGCTGCGGGTCAGAATGTTAGCCCCTTCAACGGTGATGGCAATCGGTGCGCCCTGGTAAGCACGGGCCAGGAAGTTGCTCTGCCCGAGCATAATGCCTTTGCCACCAGTGATATCCATCGCATCAATAATCGACTGCTGCCCACGGTGGGTACAGTGATACTTAACGATAGCCGACAGCACGGCAGGTTTTTCACCGAGCATAATGCCGTAGGTAATCAGCGATGCCGCAGCATCCATTACATAAGCGTTTCCGGCAATACGCGCCAGCGGCTCTTCAATCCCTTCCATCTTACCAATAGAGATTTTGAACTGACGGCGGATGTGCGCATACGCACCCGTTGCCAGCGCTACCGATTTCACGCCGCCGGTTGAGTTGGAAGGCAGGGTGATGCCGCGGCCTACCGAGAGGCACTCCACCAGCATCCGCCAGCCTTGCCCGGCCATTTTCGGCCCGCCGATGATGTAATCGATCGGCACGAACACATCTTTACCTCGCGTCGGTCCGTTCTGGAACGGTACGTTCAGCGGGAAGTGGCGACGACCAATTTCCACGCCCGGCGTGGTAGTCGGGATCAGCGCACAGGTAATACCTAAATCTTCTGCGCCACCCAGCAGTTTTTCCGGGTCGGAGAGTTTAAATGCCAGGCCAAGCACAGTCGCAATCGGTGCCAGCGTAATGTAACGCTTGTTCCAGGTCAGACGCATGCCCAGCACCTGCTGGCCCTGCCATTCGCCCATGCAGACAATCCCGGTGTCCGGAATCGCGCCCGCATCGGAACCCGCTTCCGGGCTGGTCAGTGCAAAGCAAGGGATCTCCTGACCACGCGCCAGACGTGGCAGATAGTGATCTTTCTGCTCATCAGTGCCGTAATGTTGCAGTAGCTCGCCCGGGCCTAATGAGTTCGGCACGCCGACGGTAATCGCCAGGATCCCGCTCACGCCGGAGAGTTTTTGCAGTACGCGAGACTGGGCATAAGCCGAGAACTCCAGCCCGCCGTACTCTTTTTTGATGATCATCGCGAAGAAACGATGCTCTTTAAGGTACGCCCACAACTCCGGCGGCAGATCCGCCAGCTCATGAGTAATCTGGAAATCATTCGCCATCCGGCAGGCTTCTTCTACCGGGCCGTCGAGAAACGCTTGCTCTTCTGCGGTCAGGCGCGGCTGCGGATAGTTATGCAGCTTTTTCCAGTCCGGCTTGCCCTGGAACAAGTCGCCCTCCCACCAGGTGGTGCCCGCATCAATCGCTTCTTTCTCAGTGCGCGACATCGGCGGCATTACCTTACGGAAACCGCGAAATACCGGCGCGGAAATCATCGACTTACGCATAGGCGCAAAGTTAAATGGCACGAGGATAATGGCCAGAGGCACCAGTACCCACGCCGACCACAGACCAGCAACGCCGAGGGCGGCTGTCCAGGCGAGCAAAATCAGACTGCTGATAAATAAGCTCACGCGGTGATAGAACAACGCGCCGAGCAGGACAACCGTAGCGAGAACACTCAAAATCATCATAACGAAAAGCCCCTTACTTGTAGGAGGTCTGACCACTTGTGATGATATGGTTGTAGTGGATGTAAAAACATTTAGCAATGTGTTTACAATATAATTACAACAAAGCTCACATTGTTGCTGTTTTTATCCGCACTTCAGGTCAAAAAGTCCTGGTCATAGCACCTGCCCGTACTTCTCGCTTTTGGCGGTATCCGGTACACTGCATTTTGTCTATTACATTTATGCTGAAGGATATCCTCATGTACCAGGATCTTATTCGTAACGAACTGAACGAAGCGGCGGAAACGCTGGCTAACTTTTTAAAAGATGACGCCAATATTCACGCCATTCAGCGCGCGGCGGTCCTGTTAGCAGACAGCTTTAAAGCTGGTGGCAAAGTGCTTTCCTGCGGCAACGGCGGCTCCCATTGCGACGCTATGCACTTTGCCGAAGAGTTGACCGGTCGCTACCGTGAAAACCGTCCGGGCTACCCGGCGATTGCCATTTCTGACGTTAGTCATATTTCCTGCGTCGGTAACGATTTTGGTTTCAATGATATTTTCTCCCGTTACGTTGAAGCGGTAGGTCGCGAAGGCGATGTACTGCTGGGGATCTCTACCTCCGGTAACTCTGCAAACGTGATCAAAGCGATCGCAGCGGCGCGTGAGAAGGGGATGAAAGTGATCACCTTGACCGGTAAAGATGGCGGCAAAATGGCTGGCACGGCGGATATCGAAATTCGCGTACCGCACTTTGGTTATGCCGACCGCATTCAGGAGATTCACATTAAAGTTATCCATATCCTGATCCAGTTAATTGAAAAAGAGATGGTTAAGTAAGTCTGGCGTAGGCCGAATAATGCGTTTACGCCGCATCCGACCTGAAAATACTTAAATCAATCTTCGCCGGGGGCCATGCGCTCCCGCTGTTGTGGAGGTTACCCATGTGCGAATTGCTCGGGATGAGCGCCAACGTCCCTACCGATATCTGCTTTAGTTTCACCGGTCTGGTGCAGCGTGGTGGTGGAACCGGGCCACATAAAGATGGCTGGGGCATTACCTTTTACGAAGGTAAAGGCTGTCGCACATTTAAAGATCCGCAACCCAGCTTTAATTCCCCCATCGCCAAACTTGTCCAGGACTACCCGATAAAATCCTGTTCGGTGGTGGCTCATATTCGCCAGGCGAATCGGGGCGAGGTGGCGCTGGAAAATACTCACCCGTTTACCCGCGAGTTATGGGGGCGTAACTGGACTTATGCCCATAACGGACAACTGACGGGGTACAAATCACTGGAAACCGGCAACTTCCGCCCGGTCGGTGAAACCGACAGCGAAAAAGCCTTCTGCTGGCTCCTGCATAAATTAACGCAGCGTTACCCGCGCACACCGGGCAACATGGCGGCAGTGTTTAAATATATCGCCTCACTGGCGGATGAACTGCGGCAGAAGGGCGTTTTCAACATGCTGCTTTCTGACGGGCGCTATGTAATGGCGTATTGCTCGACTAATTTACACTGGATCACCCGCCGCGCGCCGTTTGGCGTGGCAACGTTGCTGGATCAGGATGTGGAAATCGACTTCAGCTCGCAGACCACACCGAATGATGTGGTCACGGTGATTGCGACACAGCCGCTGACGGGCAATGAAACCTGGCAAAAGATTATGCCAGGCGAATGGCGCTTATTTTGCCTCGGGGAGCGTGTAGTTTGATGCCAGCTGTGGTTGCACAACTTCGTGGCTTAACGGCTTGCTGACCACGTAACGGCCATTGACCACAGAAACGGTCGGTGGCTTACGGGTTTGCTCAAAGTAGTCGTAGCCCGGCTTCAGTTGCTCCCAGAAGTCCTTAAAGTTGGAATATTTATGGCGCTTCATATTGGCGTCGGTCATGCGGAACGGGTAAATACTCACTTGCACGCTCGGCTGACCAAAAACCAGCGCACCAGTAACGAACTGGAAGATCTCATCAATACCCTGATTGGTCATCGCGTAGCAGCCGATGGAAACACAATCGCCGTGGATCATCAGATATTTCCCTTCATAACCATGCGCACGGTCATAGGCATTGGGGAATCCAATATTAATCGCTTTGTAGTAACGGCTGTCTGGTTTTAACTGATTACGCTGGACGCTATAAAACCCTTCCGGGCTTTTGAAATCGCCCTGACGCTGTTTTGGTCCTAAGCCGCCGGAATATTTACAGATTTTATAGCTGTCGAGCAGTTGATATTGCTCGCCCATTTTGACGTAGAGATCGAGCGTACGTTCTTCCTTGAAGATCTGGATGTAGACAGGGGATCCCATCAACTGCTGCTTATACTCTTTGCTCACTGGCGTGGTCGAGCTACTGCTGCCCAGCAAACCGGCAAACGAAACGCACGGGATCAACAACATCGCAAGAATTAATGCGATTTTACGCATACTGCTTATTCCTTGATAAAACGGTTACACACGCCAGGACGGCAAAATAGATCCCAAATCGGAATAGTCTGGATTTGGAAGGCTCACATTATCACCAAAAGAGTTTTACGCAAGCCTGTCGGCGCAGGGTTTACAAATTTAGCACAGGGGCAGTTTTCAATAGTCCGAAAAGCGCATGTATCATTTATTTCCTAAGATTATGAAACCTCAATAGTAATATGCAAATAAGCAATTAATAATCCCGTTTACTCCTCCGGTCTTTTAAAATTCTCACCTTCATTCAGCCGGTTTATGTCCTTCATGTCTTCGTTCTTTCACGGCAGATTTCTGCATCCAGGCGTGTTTTCGTTATGCGTTTTGCTCCCTTTACTCGCCAGCGCCACCACATCACATATCTCATTCAGCTACGCCGCCCGCCAGCGGATGCAAAACCGTGCGCGTTTATTAAAACAGTACCAAACCCATCTGAAAAAGCAGGCCAGCTACATTGTGGAAGGCAATGCCGAAAGCAGAAAGGCGCTGCGCCAGCACAACCGCGAACAGATAAAACAGCATCCAGAATGGTTTCCTGCGCCGCTCAAGGCAAGTGACAGACGCTGGCAGGCGCTGGCGGAGAACAACCATTTCTTAAGCAGCGACCATCTACACAACATCACCGAAGTGGCGATTCACCGCCTGGAGCAGCAGCTTGGCAAGCCTTACGTCTGGGGCGGCACGCGGCCCGATCAAGGCTTCGACTGTAGCGGGTTGGTTTTTTATGCCTACAACAAGATCCTCGAGGCGAAGCTCCCGCGCACGGCCAATGAGATGTATCACTACCATCGGGCAACGATTGTGGCGAACAACGACCTGCGCCGGGGAGATTTGCTGTTTTTCCATATCCACAGCCGCGAGATTGCCGATCATATGGGCGTGTATCTGGGAGACGGTCAGTTTATCGAGTCGCCGCGCACGGGGGAAACCATTCGGGTAAGTCGGTTAGCTGAACCTTTCTGGCAGGATCATTTTTTAGGCGCGCGGCGGATTTTGACGGAGGAAACGATTTTGTAGGACGGATAAGGCGTTCACGCCGCATCCGGCAATAGTGCACCGATGCCTGATGCGACGCTGCCGCGTCTTATCATGCCTACGAGTCTGCGAATTTTTTGCGAGCTGCTTTCCCGATGTAACACAACTTCATTGTCGACTTTTCCTTTTCTTCTTATCGTTGAGAAAAAGGAGTCGCCATGTCTGAATATCGTCGTTATTACATCAAGGGGGGAACATGGTTTTTCACGGTAAATTTACGGAATCGTCGAAGCCAACTTTTGACCACCCAGTACCAGACACTCCGTAACGCCATTATTAAAGTTAAGCGGGCCAGACCTTTTGAAATTAACGCCTGGGCAGTTTTGCCAGAGCATATGCATTGCATATGGACATTACCTGAAGGCGATGATGATTTTTCCTCTCGCTGGCGGGAGATTAAAAAACAGTTCACTCAAGCTTGCGGATTGCAAAATATCTGGCAACCGCGTTTTTGGGAGCACACCATCCGCAATACCAAAGATTATAGGCATCATGTTGATTATATTTATATAAATCCAGTGAAACATGGCTGGGTAAAGCAGGTGAGTGATTGGCCATTCTCAACGTTCCATCGCGATGTGGCGCGAGGGTTATATCCCATTGATTGGGCGGGAGACATAACGGATTTTAGTGCCGGGGAGCGTATTATTTTATAATTGTGCGCGGATGCCTGATGCGACGCTGGCGCGTCTTATCATGCCTACAAACTTGTGCCGGATCGGTGGGCCGGATAAGGCGTTCACACCGCATCCGGCAATTGTGCACCGGTGCCTGATGCGACGCTGGCGCGTCTTATCATGCCTACGAACCTGTGCCGGATCGGTGGGCTGGATAAGGCGTTCACACCGCATCCGGCAATTGTGCGCAGATGCCTGATGCGACGCTGACGCGTCTTATCATGCCTACAAACTTGTGCCGGATCGGTAGGCCGGATAAGGCGTTCACGCCGCATCCGGCAATTGTGCACCGATGCCGGATACCTACATCAACGCCCCCATAATCTTCAACTCCAGCTCGTCCGGCACTTCGTTATACGACAGCACATGCAGCCCCGGCGCAAACAACCTTGCATAACGCGCCAGCAAAGGACGCAACTGCGGCGGCACCAGCAGCACAGGGTCTTTCCCCGCCGCTTTCATCTGCTCCTTCACCTGCGGCATCGTACTCTGGAACTGGTTGAGCATATTCGGGTCGACCGGCACGCTGTCGAGCATCACTTTGCCGGCCTGTTGCGCTTGATTCACTACGTTGGTCAGCAGATTTTCCAGCTCATTGTTCAGCGTATACACCGTCAGCTCCTGCTTGCGAACGAACGGATGGGTAATGCTGCGCCGCAGCGCCAGGCGCACATCTGCCGCCAGCAGAATATGATCTTTGGTCACCGCGCTACTGGCGACCAGCACGGTGGCGATGGTGACGATATCGCGCAGGGAAACGCCTTCGGTCAGCAGCGCCCGGTACACTTTCAACAACTGGCTGTAATTCAGCGCCGCGCTCAAATCTTCCGCCAGTCGCGGTGCCATCGACGACAAACGATTATGCAACTGCGTAATATCGTCATAGTTAAATAAATCAGGAATATAGCTGCGCACAATCTTATTTACATGGGTAGCAATCACGCTGGCGCTGTCGATCACCTGATACCCCATGTTCAGCGCCTTCGCTTTCTGCGCAGGCTGGATCCAGGTGACCGGCATCCCATACGCCGGGTCGTTCCCCAGTACGCCGTCAATCTCGCCGTAGGTTTCGCTGGAGGGCAGGGCCATCAGTTTATCCGCCGGAATATCCGCTTCATCGGCCTTAATGCCGTTGATGAAAATGGCGTACTGGCTGGGCTTGAGGCGGAAATTTTCCCGAATGCGGATCTCCGGCAGCAGCACGCCGTTACCGTCGGATATCACCTGCCGTACGCCGCGAATCCGCTGGGTGAGCGGGTTACCCTGCGCTTTATCCACCAGTGCCACCAGCTTGTAGCCGAGGCTTAAGCTGATTGGCTCGATCAACGGAATGGTTTCCCAACTGACCTGTTGCTCGCTGGTTTCAGTGATGGTGCGGGTCAGCGCTTCGAGGCTTTTCTCTTCCGCCTCCGCCGCCTGCGGCTGTTTGCTCATCCGCCAGCCGGTAAAACCCAGCAGGGCGCTGAACAGCAAAAACGGCAGGTGCGGCATTCCCGGCACCACCGCCAGCACAAACATAATCCCGGTAGCGGTGTAGAGCACCGACGGGCTTGCCAGCAGCTGGTTACGCACGTCATGGGCGATATCGCCGTTGTCGCTGACGCGGGTGACAATAATCGCCGCCGCGGTGGAGAGCAGCAGGGAAGGGATCTGTGCCACCAGCCCGTCGCCGATGGTCATCAGCACATATTGCTGGAAGGCGGCGTCGGCGCTCAGGTTGTATTTGAAGATCCCGATACAGACGCCGCCGATCAGGTTGATCGCCAGAATCATCATCCCGGCGATGGCATCCCCGCGCACAAACTTCGATGCCCCGTCCATCGCGCCGTAGAAATCGGCCTCGCTGGCAACATCTTTGCGCCGGGTTTGCGCCTGCGCCTGGTTGATCAACCCGGCGTTAAGATCGGCGTCAATCGCCATCTGTTTGCCAGGCATCGCGTCTAAGGTAAAGCGGGCAGAAACCTCGGAAATACGCTCGGCCCCTTTGGTGACGACAATAAAGTTGATGATCATCAGGATGATAAACACCACGAAGCCGACAACAAAGTTGCCGCCAATCACCACCTGACCAAACGACTCAATCACCTTACCCGCCGCGCCCGCGCCGAGATGCCCGTGCAGCAGCACCACGCGCGTAGAAGCAACGTTGAGCGTCAGGCGCATTAAGGTAGTGATCAGCAAAATGGTCGGGAACAGGCTGAATTCCAGCGGTCGTTTCGCCGACACCGCCACCAGCAGCACCATCACCGCCAGCACAATGTTGAAGGTGAACAGAATATCCAGCAGCGCAGGCGGCAGCGGCAGAATAACCATCGCCAGAATACAAAGTATCACCAGCGGCACGCCGAGATTGCCGCCGCGCAGCAGCGCGAGGAACGATTTAGTTGTTTTCGCCATCCAGTTTAAGCACCTCTTTGGGAATGGAAATATGTCTGTTCAGGGCCGGGCGCGGCTGTGCGCCCTCGCGCCAGTGTTTCATTTGTAGGACGTAGGTCAGAACGTGGGCAATGGCCCGGTAAAGCTGAAACGGAATTTGTTGGTTCACCTGGGTGGTGTAGTAAACCGAGCGCGCCAGCCGCGGGAACTCGACCACTTCTACCTGATTCTCCGTGGCGACCTGGCGAATATAGAGGGCGATTTCATCGGTGCCTTTCGCCACCACAAACGGCGCGGCGGCGCGCGACTGGTCGTACTGCAACGCAACGGCGTAGTGGGTCGGGTTGGTGATCACCACGTTGGCTTTCGGCACTACTTTGCGGATTTGCCCCATCGCCAGCTGCCGTTGCAGCCGCCGCACGCGCGCCTTCACTTCCGGCTTGCCTTCCTGATTTTTATACTCTTCTTTCAGCTCCTGTTTGGTCATCTTCAGCCCTTTGGTGAACAGGGCTTTCGCCAGCGGCACGTCGATTAACGCAAAGAAGATAAACAGGATGACAAAGTTGCGCATCACGCTGGCGTAGAGCGATAAACCGTCATTCATCGCCACTTTGAACGGCAGTGCCTGCAGGCCGAGAAAGGCGACAAAGTTATTGCGCAGGCTTACCCACAGCATCACCAGCACCACCACCGACTTCACCGTCATCTTTCCCGTTTCCGCCAGATGTTCGCTGGAAAACAGTCGCCCAATGCCTTTTAACGGGCTGATTTTGCTGAAATCCGGGAGGATTTTTTTCGGCAAGAACAGCCAGCCGCCGGGCACCAGCGAGGAGAGCAGCGCGGCGGCGGGCATCGGCAGCAAGGTGAGAATAAACTTGCCGAGAATTAACAGGTGATGGCGCAGAAACTGGCCGATCACATCCGGGTTATTAATCTCCTGCGCGTACTGATGCACGCTGATAAAACTCTCGCGCACAAAATCGGCATACCACGGGAAGCTGCTGGAGATCACCACAAACGCCGCAAACAGGCTCGCCGCCAGCCCCATATCCTTCGAGCGTGGCAGTTGCCCCTCTTCACGCGCTTTACGCAGCTTTTGCGCCGAGGGTTTCTCTGTTTTTTCTTCGCTGCTGCTATCCGCCATAGTGACCTTTCAGCGCGTCGAGTTGTTGCAGGACAAAATTCGCCAGATGCAGATAGTGATCCGGCAGGTTGTAGAGCAGGGTGGCGAAGCAGACCAGCCCCGCCAGCATGTTGATGGGAAAGCCCAGTGAAAAGAGGTTCAGCGGCGGTGCAATACGGTTAAGCAGGCCAAAGCAGCCCTGCACAATCAGCATAATGAAGGTGGTCGGCAGCGCCAGCAGCGATGCGGACGCCAGCACCCAGCTAAAGGCTAGCGCGATGGTGCGCAGGGTTTGCGGATGCAGCGCGTTGCCGATCGGCCAGTAGGTGAAACCCTTATACAGCACGCTCACCAGCAGCAGATGCCCATCCATGGCAAAAAACAGCAGGATCGCGTAGACGTTGATAAGCTCCGCCAGCACGGTGGTCGATGCGCCGCTGCTCGGGTCGTTCATCACCGCCATGCTCATCCCCATATTGAACGAGAGAATTTGCCCGGCGAGTTGTAGCGCGAGAAACAGAAACTGAAACATCAGCCCGAACAACATGCCCCATAAAATTTGCTCCACCGTCAGGATCAGGCTGTTGAGCGATAGCAAATCATGGGGAATGGGATGGGGGATCAACGGCGTGATGATGATTGCCAGCGCCAGCGACAAAATGATCCGCACGCGCACGGTCAGGGCGCTGTTATCGAGCACCGGCACATAGCGCAGAAACGCCATAATGCGCACGAAGGGAAACCACAGCCCCAGCGCCAGATCCATCAGTTGCGTAACGTCGCTTGTGCGCATCTTAATGCACCAGCAACGCGGCCTGGGTAAACAGATGAATACACAGATCATGCAACTGGATAATCATCCATTTGCCGCACACGCCCAGCACCACCAGCGTGACAATCAGCCTCGGCAAAAAACTCAGGGTCTGTTCGTTAATCTGCGTCACCGCCTGGAACACGCTCACCAGCAGGCCAACCAGCAAGCTTGGCACTACCAGTACCGAAACCAGCAAAATCACTACGTTAATGCCGCTGGCGACAATGTCGGCGGCTACGTCTACGGTCAACATAATCAGCCCAGCCCCAGCCCGCGAATGCTGGTGGTGAGCGTGCCGATGGTCAGCGACCAGCCGTCGATCAGCACAAACAGCATCAGTTTAAACGGCAGCGAAACAATCAGCGGCGACAGCATCATCATCCCCATCGCCATCAATACGCTGGCGACAATCAGGTCGATAACCAGAAACGGGATGTAAATCATAAAGCCAATCTGGAAAGCGGTTTTCAGCTCGCTCAACACATAGGCGGGCACCACAATCGTGAGATCCTGGTCGGCGGCATTGCCCTTCGCACCGCCGATGGTCATGATTTGCGCCATCGCTTTTTTGTCGGTCTGCGCCAGCATAAAGCGTTTCAGCGGCGTCGCGGCGGTGCTTAATGCATCGGTCAGGGTAATCTGATCGTTTTCGAACGGCACCACCGCATGGTCGTAAATATTGAGCCAGATAGGGCGCATCACCAGCATGGTGAGTGAGAGCGCAATACCAATCAGAATACGGTTTGGCGGCGTTTGTTGCAGCCCCAGCGCCTGGCGCAGCAGCGACAGCACGATAATAAAGCGCGTAAAGCAGGTCATCATCAGCACCATCGTCGGCAGCAAACCGACGAGGGTCATCAGAATCAGCACCTGGATTTTGACGCTGTACTCCTGAGTGTTGCCGTGGGTGACCACGTTAAGCAGCGCAATATCGCCACCCTGGGCTAACGCCAGCGGCGCAAGCGCCAGCAGCCCAAGGCCCAGCGTCAGTTGAGTGCGGCGTTTCATGGTGCCAGGTCGTTGATATCGCGGGTGTTAAACTCCAGCACGCGCAGGCCGTACTTCTCGTTGACCACCACCACTTCCGCTTTGCCCAGCAGGATATTGTTCACTTTGATATCCAGCGGCTCCCCGGCGAGCTTATCCAGCTCAATCACCGTGTCGTCGTCGATGTTAAGCAGGTCGGCTAACATAATTTCCACCGACGACACTTCCAGCGTTAAGGTCACCGGAATGCGTTTCAGCAGCGTCATCGAGTCGGAAAAGCGGTCTTCCAGGCGGGTGACCAGCGTTTCAGCGTCGGCGGATTTCGCGACAGGCGCAACTTCATCGGTGAGGCCAAAATCCCCGGCTAAAATATCTTCTTGCTTACTCATGGCTATTCTCATTTTTGCCCGCCAGCTCCGACAAAAACAGTTTGTCTTTGTCTTCCACAATCAGGGCGCTAAATAATTCAGATTGCCCAATCGCCACCGGGAACGTTTCTCCCAGCGAGATGGGTAAAATATCCCCGGCTTTTATCTGCGCCAGATCGGCGACATTCAGCGACAGCTCGGCGATTTTGACGTTCAGAGTCAACGGCAGGGAGCGGATGATTTCTTTAATCAGGGCCGGTTTATTAACGGATTTCGCCACCTGCTGCGGTTTACTGTGCTCGCTGTGGCGGATCAGATTCAAAATAAAATCGGTGTGGGCGTCGTCGAGCAAAATACGAAAACTGCTCTCTTCATCGCCCGCAAGGGTAAAGGTTAATTGATACGCCCAGTGGGTAATCACCGTGCTGCTGTCCAGTTTTAATTTCAGCGCAATACCGGAGGTTTGCAGATTAAATATCAGCGTGCAGATATCCAGCGCGAGTCGGTTTTTTAAACGAGTTTCGGTTTTGGTCGGCAGCCCGTTATGCGCTTTCGCCTCTTCAAGAGAGGACTCCAGACCATAAAAATTGCCCAGCAGCATTAACAATAAGGAGCGATCAATATCAAACGCCAGATGCCCGACCTGGGAAACCATCAGTTCGGCGTTTTTATTAATAATATCCATTTCGCAGCCAATCTTTTTTAAGGTGATATTGCTGCGATGCTTTTTGAGAAAGTAGCTGCCAAGATGCGAATCAATCACGTCAAAATTCCCCGTAAACAGGGTCGGCAGGCGATGGTAGGGGCGTCCGAGCCGATTACCTTCTAATTTAAAGATGCCTGGCGTTTTACTGTACTTCAGCATGGCTTACTTTCTCTGCTGTAATGGTATGGGCGATTTTGTGCACGCAAATCCGGCAGTGACACAAGGTGAGGTATTAAATAGAGGGGGAGTGAAAGGGGCAAATTATTAATAGGATGAAAAAATAATTAATCGATTAATTGCTTAATGGGAGTGATTTTCGCCAATCAGTCTGCGGTCTGTCCCCTCGCCCCATCCGGGGAGAGGGTTAGGGTGAGGGGGCATCACAGATGTCAAAATTAACAGTATTAATATCTAACTCATTGTTTACCATCAAATAATATTTTTATTATCGTTTAATTCGAACTTGTTAATCCCACCGGTGATACGCTTCAGAACATCCTGTTTTCTGTCGCTACTTATATCGTTCACCCTATGTCTGAACTTATTGCAACTGCCGCTTCCAGCATTAACGCTTTTACTCTGGCAAAGCGTGTCGCCGCCTTTAACGTGCCGGTGCTCATTCAGGGCGAAACCGGCGCGGGCAAAGAGTGCGTGGCAAAATATATTCACACCGTAGCCTTTGGTGAAAATGAAAGCGCACCCTATATCGGCGTGAACTGCGCGGCGATCCCGGAAAACATGCTGGAATCTACCTTATTTGGCTACGACAAAGGCGCATTTACCGGCGCAATTGCCAGCGTGCCAGGAAAAATGGAACTGGCGAATAACGGCACCTTATTGCTCGATGAAATTGGCGATATGCCGCTGGCGCTACAGGCCAAAATATTACGCGTATTGCAGGAACAGCAGGTTGAGCGATTAGGCAGTAACCGACAAATTAAACTCAATTTTCGCCTGATTGCCTGCACCAATAAAAACCTTGAGCAGGAAGTCGCCGCCGGGCGTTTTCGTGAAGATCTCTATTATCGTCTGGCGGTTATTCCTATTACCATGCCGCCGCTGCGTGAACGCCTGAACGATATTATCCCGCTGGCAGAGTCATTTATTAAAAAATACTCCACAGTGCTGGTGAAAAATATCACCCTTTCAGAATCTACTCGCCGGGCGCTGCTCAATTACCGCTGGCCCGGCAACGTGCGCCAGCTGGAGAACGCCATTCAGCGTGGAATGATTTTAAATCGCGACGGCGTGATTTTCCCGGATGCCTTAGGCCTGCCGGAAATAGACGTTGCCGATCACAGTGAACTGCAATGGCCTGTTCAGCCCTCCGTATCTGTTGCGGAAACCAGCGATTTAGGCCAGGCCGGACGTAGCGCCCAGTATCAATATATCGCCGACCTGATGCGTAAATATCAGGGCAACCGCAGCAAAATTGCCGACCTGTTAGGCATTACCCCGCGCGCACTGCGCTATCGACTGGCCTCCATGCGCAAGCAAGGTATCGAAGTTTTCTCCTGACCCGGAAGTTAAAAATGAGCATTACCACAATCAACAGCACCATGCAGGCGCAAATCATGCAGGACGTGCAGCGGATGCAGGCCAACGCCCAGGCACCGGTGCTGCCCGCCATGGCCTTCAGTTCCACCGACCCGGACGTTTCGTTTAACCGCATTATGTCCGGCGCGCTCGGTCACGTTGACCAGTTCCAGCAGGTGGCGGAGCAGCAGCAAACAGCTATCGACACGGGCAAAAGTGATGATTTAGCAGGTGCGATGATCGCCAGCCAGCAGGCGTCGCTCTCTTTCTCCGCGCTGGTGCAGGTGCGCAACAAAATCGCCACCGGATTTAACGATCTGATGAGTATGTCGATCTAACCCTATGAATGCACAAATAAAGAAGTTAACCCAGGCGTTTCCGGCGTTTCGACTGCGTCTTGCAGATAACAAACGCTGGGCATTGATGGCGGGAGTGGGGCTTGCCGTTGCGGCGACGGCGATTATCGTTAGTGTGCTGTGGACCGGTAATCGCGGCTACGTCTCGCTCTACGGACGCCAGGAAAATCTGCCCGTGTCGCAGATTGTCACCGTGCTGGACGGTGAAAAGCTCAGCTACCGCATTGACCCGCAGAGCGGGCAAATTCTGGTGCCGGAAGATGAACTGTCGAAAACGCGCATGACCCTTGCCGCCAAAGGCGTGCAGGCGATATTGCCCAGCGGCTACGAGCTGATGGACAAAGACGAAGTGCTCGGCAGCAGCCAGTTCGTGCAGAACGTGCGCTACAAACGCAGCCTCGAAGGGGAGCTGGCGCAGAGCATTATGTCGCTGGACGCGGTGGAGAGTGCGCGGGTGCATCTGGCGCTTAACGAAGAAAGTTCGTTTGTGGTCAGCGATGAGCCGCAAAACAGCGCCTCGGTGGTGGTGCGCCTGCACTACGGCGCGAAGCTGAATATGGACCAGGTGAACGCCATTGTGCATCTGGTGTCCGGCAGCATTCCGGGGCTGCACGCCAGCAAAGTTAGCGTCGTCGATCAGGCGGGAAATCTGCTGACCGACGGCATTGGCGCAGGCGAGGCGGTTTCTGCCGCAACCCGTAAACGCGATCAGATCCTCAAAGACATCCAGGACAAAACCCGCGCCAGCGTGGCGAACGTGCTGGATTCGCTGGTTGGTACGGGGAATTACCGCGTCAGCGTGATGCCGGATCTCGACCTCAGTACCATCGACGAAACCCAGGAACACTACGGCGACGCGCCGAAAATCAACCGCGAAGAGAGCGTGCTGGACAGCGACACTAACCAGGTGGCGATGGGCGTGCCCGGTTCGCTCAGCAACCGCCCGCCGGTTGCGGCGAATCAAATGACCAACGGCACGGAAGAAAACCGCTCGCCGGAAGCGCTTTCGAAACACAGCGAAAGCAAGCGCGATTACTCTTACGACCGCAGCGTCCAGCATATTCAGCATCCCGGATTTGCGGTGAAACGCCTTAACGTGGCGGTGGTGCTCAATCAAAACGCCCCGGCGCTGAAAAACTGGAAGCCGGAGCAGACTGCGCAACTGACCGCGTTGCTGAACAATGCCGCCGGGATTGACGTCCAGCGCGGTGACAATCTCACCTTATCGCTGCTGAACTTTGTGCCGCAGGTGGCTCCGGTCGAACCGGTGATCCCGCTGTGGAAAGATGACAGCGTGCTGGCCTGGGTGCGGCTGATTGGTTGCGGCCTGCTGGCGCTGTTGTTGCTGTTCTTTGTGGTGCGCCCGGTAATGAAACGCCTGATGGCGGTGCGTGCGCCGGTTATCACACCAGAACCGGAAGCCGTCAGCGAACCGTGGATTGCCATGCCGGAAGAGGAGCGCAAAAACGTCGATCTGCCGTCGCTGCCCGGCGATGACAGCCTGCCGTCTCAGAGTTCCGGCCTGGAAGTAAAACTCGAGTTCCTGCAAAAACTGGCCATGAGCGACACCGATCGCGTAGCCGAAGTTCTCAGACAATGGATCACCAGCAATGAGCGAATTGACAACAAATAAGAGCAACAGCTACCTGGAACAGGCGGCGATCCTGCTGCTGTGCCTTGGCGAAGAAGCGGCGGCGACGGTGATGCAAAAACTCAGCCGCGAAGAAGTGGTGCGCCTGAGCGAAAACATGGCGCGGCTTTCCGGCGTTAAAACCAGCATGGCGCGCAAAGTGATCAACAACTTCTTTGATGAATTCAGGGAGCAGAGCGGGATCAACGGTGCGTCGCGATCCATGTTGCAGGGCATTCTCAACAAAGCCCTTGGCACCGAGATCGCCAGCAGCGTGATCAACGGCATCTACGGCGATGAGATCCGCTCACGGATGGCGCGTCTACAATGGGTGGAACCACGCCAGCTGGCGATGCTGATCTCCGAAGAACATCTGCAATTGCAGGCGGTGTTCCTTGCGTTTCTGACGCCGGAAATCTCGGCAGCGGTGCTCTCGTGTCTCAATGAATCGGTGCAAAACGAAATTCTCTATCGGGTGGCGAAACTCAACGACGTTAACCGCGACGTGGTGGATGAACTGGACAGGCTGATCGAACGCGGCCTGTCGGTGCTCTCTGAACATGGCTCGAAGGTGAAGGGCATCAAACAGGCGGCGGATATCGTCAACCGCTTCCAGGGCAACCAGCAGGTGATCCTCGACCAGATGCGCGAGCGCGACGAAGACGTGCTGGAGCAGCTCCAGGATGAGATGTACGACTTCTTTATCCTCAGCCGCCAGAACGAAGAGGTGCGTCGACGTCTGCTCGACGAAGTGCCGATGGAAGACTGGGCGGTGGCGCTGAAAGGCACCGAAGCCCTGTTGCGCCGCTCGATTTACGCGGTAATGCCAAAACGTCAGGCGCAGCAACTGGAAGCGATCACCGCGCGTCTGGGGCCGGTGCCGGTCAGCCGTATCGAACAGATCCGCCGCGAAATCATGGGCATTGCCCGTGAACTGGAAGAGGCGGGCGAAATTCAGCTACAGCTCTTTGCGGAACAGACGGCGGAGTAACCCATGACCATTGAAACACTGCGCGGGCGCTATCGCCTGCATCGTTTCCCGCCGCGCCAGCGTGCGGTGACCGGAGAACCGCTCACCGCCAGCATCAGCGCCGCCGATTACCAGCGCCAGTTGATGGACGGTTTTCAGGAAGGGCTGCAAAAAGGCTTTGCTCAGGGAATGACCGAAGGTCAGGAGCAGGGCTTTAGCGAAGGTCATCAGCAAGGTTTTGCCGAGGGGCGACGCCAGGGTTACACCGAAGGCAGCCTCGCCGGGCAGCAGGAAGGGCGCAAACAGTTTGTTGAGGCGGCGCAGCCGCTGGAAGCCATCACCGGAAAAGTGAACGACTTCCTCGCCCATATCGAACGTAAACAGCGGGAAGATTTGCTGCAACTGGTGGAAAAAGTCACCCGCCAGGTGATCCGCTGCGAACTGGCGCTGCAACCGACGCAGTTGCTGGCGCTGGTGGAAGAGGCACTGGCGGCCTTCCCGGCGATGCCGGAGACCCTGCAAGTAATGCTGAGCACGGAAGAATTTAACCGCCTGCGCGACGCGGTGCCGGAAAAGGTCAGTGAATGGGGGCTGACGCCTTCGCCGGATCTGCCGCCGGGGGAATGCCGGGTGATCACTGATAAATCAGAACTGGATATCGGCTGCGAGCATCGCCTTGAACAGTGCATGACCGCGCTGAAAGAAACACTCACGCCGGAGTCGCAGGGTGAGTGATTTTTCCGCTTTCGATAACGCCCTGCGCTCGCTGGAGTCGATCCCGCTGGCCCGCGTCGCCGGGCGGCTGGTGCGTCTGAACGGCATTCTGCTGGAGAGCGTCGGCTGCCCGCTAATGACCGGGCAGCTGTGCCGCATCGAAAGCGCCAATCACATGCTTATCGACGCGCAGGCCGTAGGCTTTAATCGTGACATCACCTACCTGATGCCGTTTAAACAGCCGGTCGGCCTGATGGCAGGCGCACGCGTCTTCCCGGAAGAAAAAGCCCACGACATCCTGATTGGCGAAAGCTGGTTAGGCCGCGTGGTTAACGGCCTCGGCGAAGCGCTGGATGGCAAAGGCCGCCTGAACGGCAACGACCTTCTGCCGCCGCTGCCGCCGTCGGTCAATCCCTTAACCCGCCGATCGGTGGACGAACCGCTGGACGTGGGCGTGAAAGCGATCAACGGCCTACTGACCATCGGCAAAGGCCAGCGCGTCGGGCTGATGGCGGGCAGTGGCGTCGGGAAAAGCGTGCTGCTGGGGATGATCACCCGCCAGACCAAAGCCGACATTGTGGTGGTCGGGCTGATTGGCGAACGCGGGCGCGAAGTGAAAGAGTTTATCGACCACTCGCTGGGCGCGGACGGGCTGGCAAAGTCTATCGTTGTTGTCGCGCCCGCCGATGAATCGCCGCTGATGCGCCTGAAAGCCACCGAACTGTGCCACTCCATCGCTGCCTGGTTTCGCGACCGCGGGCATCACGTTTTACTGCTGGTGGATTCCCTGACCCGCTACGCGATGGCGCAGCGAGAAATCGCCCTCTCACTTGGCGAACCGCCCGCCACCAAAGGCTATCCGCCGTCGGCATTCGGCATGATCCCCAAACTGGTCGAGAGCGCAGGCAACAGCGAAAGCTCGGGATCGATGACCGCCATCTACACCGTGCTGGCGGAAGGCGACGATCAGCAAGATCCGATTGTCGACTGCGCCCGTGCGGTGCTGGACGGGCATATCGTATTAACCCGCAAACTGGCGGAAGCGGGGCATTATCCGGCCATTGATATCGGCCAGTCGATCAGCCGCTGCATGAATCAGGTGACCAGCCTGGAACATCAGCAATCCGCCCGTGCGTTAAAGCAAAACTACGCCGCGTATATGGAGATCAAACCGCTGATCCCGCTCGGCGGCTACGTGGCAGGTGCCGACGCCAGCGTCGACAAAGCGGTAAAAATGTTCCCGGCTATCGAGCGGTTTTTGCGCCAGGAGATGCGCGAACCCGCCTCCCTGGAACTGGTGCAAAGCCGCCTGCAAATCCTCTTTCCTGGTGCCAAAAAGGCAGAACAGTAACCATGCGACAAATCATCGACACCCTGGCGCAGTTGCAGCGCCTGCGGGATAAATCGGTCAAAGACAAAACTGTCGAGCTGGCAAAGCAAAAACAGATCTGCGCGGGCTATGACAACAATATCAAGGCGTTAGGCTACCTGGTAGAGAAAACGTCTGCGGGCGCGGCGGCGTCGGTGGAATCACTGAAAAACGTCAGCGGCTACAAAGGCACCCTGCGCAAGGTGATCGCCTGGCAGGAACAGGAAAAAACGCTGGCTAACATCAAAGCCACGCGAATGCAGAAAAACCTGACGGCGGCGGCGTGCGAAGAGAAAGTGGTGGCCCTGACGCTGGACGACAAACGCCGCGAGCAGCAGGAAAGCGCCACGGCGAAAGCGCAAAAAGCGGTGGATGACATTGCCGTTCAGTGCTGGCTACGGCATAAATTAGTGGAGTAGCGATGAAAACGGTCATCACCTTCGGCACCTTCGATGTGTTTCATGTCGGTCATCTGCGCCTTTTACAACGCGCCCGCACGCTGGGTGAGCGGCTGCTGGTCGGCGTATCGTCCGACGCCCTGAACATCGCCAAAAAGGGCAGAGCACCGGTTTACCATCAGGATGACCGCATGGCGATCATCGCCGGGCTGGCGTGCGTGGATGGCGTATTTCTGGAAGAGTCTTTGGAGCAGAAAGCGGAGTATCTGCGGGGGTACAGTGCGGATATTTTAGTGATGGGTGATGACTGGGCAGGGAAGTTTGACGATTTCTCGTGTGTCTGTGAGGTGGTCTATTTTCCCCGTACGCCGTCGGTATCGACGACGGGGATCATTGAGGTGATTAGGGGTAAATCAGCCACCTACTGATTTAATTCCCGCGGTGAGAGAAGATGATGCCGTCTGCCGTTTGGCTATGTTAAATATGTTTAAAAAATCGCGTTTTTTCGACATATCCCTAAAACATATCGATGGCATAAACGTATTCCAACGACATGTTAAATAATCGAATTTTATCGACATATCCCTGACGATTCCTTGTCCGCCAGCGCCTCCACAATCACCATCGCCGCCCGTTCTCCCGCTTTGCCATCCATAAACGCATCGCAATAGTGATGGCGAATCTTCGTAAGCCGCGCCTGCACCGCCCCCCAGTCAAACGCCTCTGACAACAAGTAACGCAACTCTGCCATATCATGAGCCACCGGCAATATTTCGCGGATTTGCTGATCGGCGCTCTCCGGCGTGGAGTAACTTTTCTCACCGTCGAGCAACGCTGCCATGCCCGGAAAGTCGAGCAGGATCACCCGCTTATCAATGTGAATAGCATCGAAAATAAACCCGCTGTTATCGGTTAGCACGTAATCGGCCTTTGCCAGCAGCGCCAGCGTGTGACGGGCGGAGTCGGTGCTCTGTTTTAAATGCCTGCGAGCCAGGGCCAGCGATGCAGCTTCTTCCGGGCGCGAGCAGGTGCCGTGGTGCAGTTTGCAAATCAGGTTCACATCACCGCTTAAGCGCCCCAATTTTTCTGCCCAGTGGGGCAGGGAGCTTAATGCGCCAAACGTGGGGGCGTAGAGCACCGTAGGTTTACGGGAATCGGGTTGAATATTTTCTGGCAGAATGCGGTCAAACGTGCCGTTATGCCAGGCGTCGAAGCGCGGGTTGCCGACTGCTTTTGCATTGCCGAAATGCGCCAGCGCCCGCTGGCTGTAGTGGCTGTAACACAAAATGCGCTGATAAAAACGGTTCCAGTCGGCGTGGTTCCACGTCTCTTTGGCTAAGCCGTACATGGCGCGAACGTTCACCGCTGCCAGGCCATTGAGCGCGGGCGTGTGGTAGGGGCTGACCAGGCATTTCACCCGCTGACCGTGTGCCTGCATTTCAGATAAGCGCATTCCTTTAAGCTGCGGATCGTCGATGTTTTTCAGTGTTTCCAGCATCTCATCAAGAAACGGTTTAAACACGCGGTCATTGATCACCAGCGTGCAGCTCTGCCCCTGCACCTGTAGAGCAGTGATGATTGGGCGGTAGAGCGCGTAGTGGAAGGAGGTTTCCATAAAAAAGCCGATGGTGTCGGCGATGGGTAATGCGGATGGCTTTGTGATAACGGGTAACTTATTGAAATAGTGAGCAATGTTGTCGGTCACTTTTTTCTCGATATCACTAAAGCCCGGTCGCTGATAACTAAGGCTCGGGTAACAGGCCAGCCATTTGTCGGCGCGTAGCAGCGGCTGCCAGCCGTCTTCCAGCGAGTGTTCATTGTGGCTCATCTGCTGCGCCAGTTGCGGGTAGTAGCGACTGTTCACCAGATAAGCGCACACTTTGCGGCAGTCCCGCGCGTGCACCAGCCCCGGCAAACTTTTTAGCATAGTTCCTTGCGAAATTTCGCCGCCAAGGATCATCACCTGCCAGGGAATTTTCGCCAGGCTCGCTAGCAGCGTGTTCAGCACCTGAATATGTTTCTCCTGCTTGAGAATAACCGCGTCATCTTCCAGCAGCAGATAGTTTTGCCAGCCGTGCTGTTGCGCCAGGCGCAGCGCCTGCAAGTGTGACTGGCGGCGACCCCGTTGACCGTTTTCATCTTCACTGGCGGCAAGGCGGGTGATCTTCTCAGGTGGAATATGCAGCAATGCCAGTTCTTCACGGATCTGTTGTAAGCGATCCGGGCGTTTATCCAGATTCAGCAGAACGATCTGATCGATCACCTGATGGTTGATCGCCTGATGATGAGTGGCGTTATGCAGACTCAGATAGGCGTTGCGGAGCAGCGGATCGCTGACGATATCCGTAAGCGCCGCGTTTACTGGCGTGCTGGCCCCGAGAATAAAGTCTTTATCAAAGGTGTTGTGGCTGTGCGAGATACACAAAATCGTGCGCTCGCCGGGCAGTTGCAGCGGGTTAACGCTGAAATTGTCGGTGAAACTTTTCTCTTCGCCCAGATTGCAATCGTCATCGTAGCGGTGCTTTTTCAGGTAGTTACGGTGATAGCAAAAGGTGCCGTTGAGGATGTTATGCGGGCCAAAGCTGCGGCTTTGAAAGATACGGTTGATATGGCTGTACCAGATGGGGATCTGGTCGGAACCGGAGATGAGCGCCCGGTGTTTTTGCATCATGGCGATGGTCCAGGAGATTTTATTTGCCGGATAGTAGTCGTCGTCATCCATGCAGAGGATATATTCGCCGCGCGCCAGTTCGTTGAGCATATTGCGTTTTTTGCCCAGCGGCAGTTTTTCCGGGTGATGAATATAGCGGATGTTAAAGGCCTCCGGTGTGCCATTGGTCAGGCGGTCGATGATGTGTTGATGGCTTTGCGGGGAGTCGTCGAGGATGATGAGTTCGCGGCGGTCTGCCGGGTAATCCTGATAGCGGTACATATAGAGCAGGTACGGCAGGAATGCGCTACGGTTCCATGTGGGCGTGACGACGCTGACGAACGGTTTTTCGCGGTGAGTGGCGAGTGTTTTGATGATGGTCGGTGTTGGCATGGTGTTTGGGTGAGTTAATGGGTGAATGTGATGAATGTGCGTGCTGATGCCCTCACCCCGACCCTCTCCCATAGGGAGAGGGAGAAAACCAGCGCTGATTTTAACACCGTGCTCGATCGGTTCCCTCGCCCCTTTGGGGAGAGGGGTAGGGGGAGGGGAAAAGCGAGCACAGAGCGACTCACGTCAGCAGCGAAAATGCTGACAGCAGCGGCTCTGCCGCACATAACGACTGAATTTGCTGGCGAATAAACAGCGCATTTTCACTCTCTCGCCAGCGTTCAAACACCGCAAAAAGGGCGAAAATATCCTCCTTCCGCAGCGGTGAACCATCCAGCGTCCATAAACTGATTAACGTGCGGATGAGATAAAAATCACACACCAGCGGGCAATAATCTGCTCCGTCTGCCTGTCCAATCACCTCATGGTAAACGCGGTAAATCAGCCAGTTACGCATCATCCAGGGCGCGGTGGCAAAATGCTGTTGCCAGGTGGTTTGCCACTGTGCCTGAAGCTGCTGTTGCAACAGGGCTTCGCTGTTGGCGTCATGTAGCGCCAGCAAAGGCATCTGCAACGGCAGCGAAGTTTTGCGCGGGCTTTCCGGCAGAATCGACCAGTCAAACGCACAACTGCCGAGCAGCGTCATCAACTGGCGCGCCAGCTGTGGCACGGGCGGCAGCTGGGCGAACTGTGCCTGTAGCGTGCCTTTTTGTGCATGATCGGCCAGCGCCTGTGGCAGCGTCGTCAAGCGGGCAAGAATATCTCCGTCTCTGCCCGGCATTTTGCTGGCGCGGGAGAGCAAAATCCCGACGGCGTACAGTGAAAGCTCCGGGGGTAAATCGGGGAGCGTAAGGGTGCTCAAAATGACCTGGTTTACTATCGCATCGCGCGCGGAGAGTTCTGCGGCATTATCTTCCGCCGGGCGGTAGGTGAGCTGTAAATCAAAGGCCCTGGCATCGTTGAGCACCGCTTCGCAGCTTTCTGGCTCTGTCAGCATCAGGCTCTGGCGAATCTCGTTTTTCCACACCTTGCGGATGTACAAAGGCGAATCGGGATATTGCGTCATAAAATTGCGCACGTATTCCGGTTCGTAACATTCAATAAAACTCATAGGTGGCTTCCAGTCTTTATTACTTTGCGGAATGTGCAATAAGCGTGCCGGGAATTTTTATAATCAAAAACAAAGGATTGCGAATCAGGCGGAAAATCCGTTTCCGCGATGGGGGAAGGAATTGTCGTTATTCCTGGTACAGAAAATCTGCTTCGCTACCTAAAAAAGACTGAATAAATTCATACTGGCGAATCAATAGCTCGCCGTTTTTGTCGTTGTAGGCTTTGCAGCGTTCCGCTTTTTGCTCAAGGCGTTGCCACAACTGTTGTGCTGCCGCTTTTTGTACCGCCGGAAGCCAGGCAAAAACCTGCGCCAGACCGTCACGATTTACACTGACATTAAGCATTTTCAGCAGGCTATGCCGCTGATGGTTATGCCCATTCAACTGCTCATAGTGATGGGTTATCTCCTCGTTTACCGCCAGCAACTCTTCGCTGGCGCGGCGAATCATGCAGATCCGCTGACGCTTGAGAAGTTCGCGCAGGGAATCATACAGCGCGTCGTCGTCACGAATTCCCTGCAACAACGCCTTCACCTGTTGTAACCGGATACTCACTTCATCGGCCTCTTAGTTCTGGAAAAAACTCAGCATGTCGCTGGCTAACTGTTCGGTGTCCACTTGCAGGCTGCCGGAGGCTAGCATTGCCTGCATTTGCGCCACTTTGTTGCTGTCGATATCGCTCTCTTGCTGGTCGTTCAGCGTTTGCTGGGCAGACTGCAATCCCGCCTGGGTAATGTCGTCGGCGCTTAGCGTCGTGGTGGTCGCCGTGCTTTTGCGCGGCTGGCTGGAGCCTGCCGTTGTGGCTGTCGGGCGATTGCCTGGCATAGTCGGGGTGATTTTCATCGCAACCTCGTCTCGGTATTTAGGTGGGTTACTCCGGTAAAGCGGTTAACAGGCGGCAAAACTTTAATCGCCTGCGCAAATTACTCCGCGCTTACCGTCGTCACCACGCCGCTTTCCGCCACCATCGCGCTGATGACCCGCTGGCTGCTTGCGTTACGTACTTTCACCATCTCGCCTTTGCGGCCATTTTTCAGCGCCACGCCGGGCATCGAGGCGGTGATCCCCGCGCTCTGGTAAACAATCATCACCGGCTGATCGCGCTCGATCAGTACCGGAGAGACCAGCTCTTCTTTGGTGATTGGCCTGCCCGGCTGCAGCGCGTGCTTACTGCTTAAACCAATTGCGTCATCAAGCTCCATCAACACATCGCGGCGCTGGGCGCTGACGTTGTAGGGCTTCAGCTCCACATCATTCGCCGTGAGCGGCGTATCGCGGGCAACCAGTGACTTTGTCATCACCACCGGCACCAGTACATCCGGGCGCACCGCCACGTTCATCTGCCAGCTTTGCGGGCAACTGACGGTGAAGTTCATGCGGTTGAGGGCGATGTCCACAGGCGACGTCAACGTGACGCCGGGTGTTGTAGCACAGGGCGCGGCGGTCGCAATCTGTGAGGGAATATAGACCTTAAAGGTGTAGCGATAGTCATGCCACTGCCGTTGCTGCGCCATCGATTCAATTTCCTGGCTCGCGGCATTCAGCACCTGGGCGTTGACTTGTTCCCGCGCGCTGTGTTGCACGGGGTGGACGGCGGCGTAGCCTGGTAAGGCCAGCACCAGGAGGAAGAACAACTTCCGCCTGCAAAATTGAAAACTCATAAACCCTTTCTCATCAGTGACTTAAAAAATGGCACAGCGATTGCTTAGCGTATGCGGATTGAAGCAGGAGTGACGCAGAGAATGGGGATCAGTTTTCAACAAGCATTGGGAGTGCATCCGCAGGCAGTGAAGTTACGTCTTGAGAGGACCGAGCTACTGACTGCGAATCTGGCGAACGTCGATACGCCAAATTTCAAGGCTAAAGATATTGATTTTGCCAGGGAGATGCAACGGGCAAATAACGCGGCGGTGGATGTCCAGTACCGTGTGCCGATGCAGCCGTCGGAAGATGGCAACACCGTGGAACTGAACAGCGAACAGGCGCGGTTTTCACAAAATAGTATGGATTATCAAAGCAGTCTGACCTTTCTGAATTTGCAAATCAGCGGCATCAGAGAGGCCATTGAAGGGAAATAAGCATGTCATTTACTGATATCTATCAGATTTCCGGCTCGGCGATGACGGCGCAAACCATTCGCCTGAATACCGTCGCCAGTAACCTGGCGAATGCTAATGCGCCCGCCAGCAGCGAGGCGCAGGCGTATAAAGCGCGGAGCCCGGTGTTTGCCGCGGTGTATCACCACAGCTTGCTGGCGGGAACGCATCGCCATGCCATTGACGGTGCCAGCGTGCAGGTGCAGGACGTGCTGCAAACCGGCGGGGCGGTGAAACGCTATGAACCGCATTCGCCGCTGGCGGATGCCAACGGCGATGTCTGGTATCCCGACGTCAACGTGGTGGAACAGATGGCGGACATGATGTCGGCCTCGCGCGATTTTGAAACCAACGTCGATGTGCTCAACAACGTGAAAAGTATGCAGCAAAGTTTGCTGAAACTGGGAGAAGCCGGATGAATACCCTGGCGCTGAATGCGCAATCGCCGCAACCCACCGCCACGGCGGAAAGCAATAATGTGGCGGCCAGCAACACGACAAGCAGCAGCGATAGCTCGCCCGTTGATACTTTCCTGACGCTGTTTGTCGCCGAGATCCAAAACCAGGACCCGACCGACCCGACCGACGCCACCGAATATATCGACCAGCTTTCGTCGATGGCGCAGGTGGCGATAATGGAAGAGATGAGCGTGCAGGCCAACACCAACGCGGTGCTGATGAGCAACATTCAGGTGATGGCGCTCGGCAACCTGGTAGGCGACGACATTATGGTGCAGACCACCGCCTTGCAGGTGAGCGACCAGACCATTAACGGTCGCGCCACGCTGGACGACGCCTGTACCACCGCCGATCTCCACTTTACCGATGCCGCAGGCGATGACTATACCGTCTCGCTGATCCCGCAAGGGAGTTCGTCCGTCGGGCCAGGCCAGGTGGATTTCTCGATTAATCCGGCGGATTACGGTATCCCGCCGGGCGATTACGACGTCTCGGTGGTCACCAACACCGGGGAAGAAGAGGTGCCGATTGAAGTCTCCGGCGAAGTGGAAGATGTGCGCATCCCGCTCGACGGCAGCTCTCCGGTGCTCAACGTTGCAGGTGTGGGCGAAGTGCCGTTCACCATGATTAGCCAGTTTGGCGTACCCGATGCCGACAGTGATGTGGCGTGATGTCCGGTGCCAAATTGCCTGATGCGCTTCGCTTATCAGGCCTACATGAAACTGCATGGTTTTGTAGGCCGGATAAGGCGTTCACGCCGCATCCGGCAAAACAACGGGCACGCTGTCAAAATTTGAATTAACAGGAAGACACAATGAGTTATGAAATTGCCGCGACGGGGCTGAATGCCGTTAACGAACAACTGGACGGGATCAGTAACAACATCGCCAACGCCGGAACGGTGGGTTATAAGTCGATGACCACCCAGTTTTCAGCCATGTATGCCGGAAGCCAGGCTATGGGCGTCAGCGTGGCGGGCACTGCGCAGAGTATTTCGCGTGGCGGTTCGCTGGTCTCCACCGGTAACGCGCTCGATTTAGCGATTAACAACGATGGCTTTTTTGTTACCTGCGACAGCGCGGGCAACATTTCTTATACCCGCGCCGGATCGTTTGAAACCGACAAAAACGGCTATATCGTCAACGCCTCGGGCGCTTATTTGCAGGGGTATCCGGTCGATGACAGCGGCACTTTGCAAACCGGTACGGTCACCGATATCCAGATCAAAACCGGCAATATCCCGGCGCAGGCCAGCAGCAGCCTGACCTTTACCGCCAACTTCGATGCCAGCGATGCGGCTATCGACCGCACAACCGTACCGTTCGACGCGACCAACAGCAGTTCGTACACCGACAGCTACACCACCACGGTGTACGACTCATTAGGCAACGAACATTCGGTATGCCAGTACTTCACCAAAACCAGCGATAACACCTGGGAAGTGCAGTACACCTTCGACGGTCAGCAGCAGACTGGCGTTCCGGCGACGACCTTAACCTTCGACCCGAACACCGGGAAGCTGACCTCGCCAACCACACCGCAGACCATTGAGTTTCAGACCGACGCCGCTGCACCCATCGACTTAACCGTCGATTACACCACTTGTACGCAATACGGCTCGGACTTCTCGGTCACCACCAACGCTGCCAACGGCTACGCCTCCGCAACGCAAAACGGTGTGCAGGTTGATGACGATGGCAAAGTTTACGCCACCTACAGCAACGGCGAGCGCATGTTGCAGGGGCAGGTGGTGCTGGCGACTTTCCCGAATGAAAACGGCCTGGAGGCAGTGAGCGGCACCGCGTGGGTACAAACGGGCGAGTCCGGCACCCCGCTGATTGGCGTTCCCGGCTCCGGCACCTGCGGCACGCTGTCGTCCGGCGTGCTCGAAAGCTCTAACGTCGATATCACCAGCGAACTGGTCAACCTGATGACCGCCCAGCGTAACTATCAGGCCAACACTAAAGTTATCGCCACCAGCACGCAGCTCGATGACGCGCTGTTCCAGGCAATGTAATGGACCGTTTGATTTATACCGCCCTGAGCGGTGCTTCTCAGACCCTGTACGAGCAGCAGATCAGCGCCAACAACCTGGCGAACGTCAACACCAATGGTTTTCGTGCCGATATGGCGATGGCGACCAACGACAAGGTGAAAGGCGGTGGCTTCGACACGCGCTATATGGCGCAGGAAGGGGCCAGCGGCGTGAACGATAGCACCGGTGTTGCGGAGAAAACCGAACGCCCGCTGGATGTGGCGATTCAGGGCGCGGGTTACATTGCGGTGCAGGATAAAAACGGCAACGAAGTGTATACCCGCAACGGCAACATTCAGCAGGATGACCAGGGGCAACTGACCATCGACGGCAATCTGGTGCTGGGGGATAACGGGCCGATCATTCTGCCGCCGAACGCTATTGCTTCGTTTGGCAGCGACGGCACGCTGTCGGTGACGCCCGATGACGGCGACGTGACCGCGACGATGGATATCGACCGCCTGAAGCTGGTGGATATTCCGGTTGCTAACCTGGCGAAAAATCCTGAAGGGATGCTGATAACTGCCGACGGCGTTCCGGCCCAGCGCGATGAAAATATCAAAGTCAGTGGCGGTTTTCTCGAAGGCAGCAACGTCTCGGCGGTGAGCGAAATGATGTCGTCCATCGCCATGAACCGCCAGTTTGAAGCGCAGATCAAGATGATGAAAACCGCCGAAGATATCAGCGACGCGGGCAACCGCTTATTGCGCGGCTCGTAATCGCACATCGTAGGCCGGATAAGGCGTTCACGCCGCATCCGGCAGCTATGCGGCGGTGCCTGATGCGACGCTTTGCGTCTTATCAGGCCTACAAGCCTGTGCCCAAACCGTAGGCCGGATAAGGCGTTTACGCCGCATCCGGCAACCGCGGCCGAAAAACAACACGGAATTTACCACCATGAACGCAGCATTATGGATCAGCAAAACCGGCCTCTCGGCGCAGGATGCTGAAATGAGCGCGATTGCCAACAACATCGCCAACGTTAACACCACCGGCTTCAAGCGCGACCGGGTGATGTTTCAGGATCTGTTCTACCAGACCCAGGAAGCGCCGGGCGCGATGCTCGACCAGAACAACATCATGCCGACCGGGCTGCAATTCGGTAGCGGCGTGCGCATTGTTGGCACTCAGAAAACCTTCACCGAAGGCAACGTCGAAACCACCGACAACGCGATGAATGTCGCCATTATGGGGCAGGGGTTTTTGCAGGTGCAAAAGGCCAACGGCGATATCGCCTATACCCGCGACGGCAACTTGCAGGTGAACGCCGACGGCGTGCTGACCAACTCGCAGGGCTTGCCGTTGCAGCCGGAAATCGACGTTCCGGCGGGGGCGACGAATGTTGCGTTTGGTGAGGACGGCACGGTGACAGCGATCTTACCCGGCGACAGCGACGCGACCGAGTTAGGGCAACTGACGCTGGTGAACTTCGCCAACCCGGCGGGGCTTTCTGCCGAGGGTGACAACCTCTATCTGGAAACCGCCGCCAGCGGCCAGCCGACCGAAGGGGTGCCAGGTGAAGATGGGCTTGGCACCTTGCAGGACAACGCGCTCGAAGGCTCGAACGTGGATATCGTCAACGAAATGGTGGCGATGATTACGGTGCAACGCGCGTACGAGATGAACGCCAAAATGGTGTCGGCTGCGGACGATATGTTGCAGTACATCAGCCAGACGCTGTAAGGCGAAATGTCGGATGCGACGCTGACGCGTCTTATCCGACCTACAAGAGCACATAACTCACTGTATTTAAAACAGGCAGAACGTGAAAAATTATCTCTGGCTGGTGGCGCTGTTTCCCCTGCTTAGCGGGTGTGAATCGCAGGCCATTCTGGTCAAAAAAGACGACGCATACTTTGCGCCACCGAAAACCGAAGCGCCGCCTCCGGCAGACGGGCGTGCCGGGGGCGTGTTTGAAACCGGCTACAACTGGTCGCTCACCGCCGACAGGCGGGCTTACCGCGTGGGCGATATCCTGACGGTGATCCTCGAAGAATCCACCCAGTCGAGCAAACAGGCGAAAACCAACTTCGGCAAAAACAACACCGTCGATATCGGCGCACCGAGCATTTTTGGACACACCAAAGATAAGCTTTCCGGCTCCATCGATGCCAACCGCGACTTTGACGGCAGCGCCACTTCCCAGCAGCAGAACAGCCTGCGCGGGGAGATCACCGTTTCCGTCCATGCGGTGCAGCCCAACGGCATCCTGGAAATTCGCGGCGAGAAATGGCTCACCCTCAACCAGGGCGATGAGTACATCCGCTTAAGCGGCCTGGTACGCGCCGACGATATCCAGAACGACAACTCAGTTTCCTCCCAGCGGATCGCCGACGCCCGTATCTCCTATGCCGGACGCGGCGCGTTAAGCGATGCCAACGCCGCAGGCTGGCTGACGCGGCTGTTTAACCATCCTCTGTTCCCGATTTAATGCCGGAGAGTGCAATGCAAAACTGGATAAAGGCCGCAGCGATCGCCGTAAGCCTGACGCTGCCCGGCGTGGCGCTGGCGCAATCGCTGGAGTCGCTGGTTAACGTACAGGGCGTGCGTGAAAACCAACTGGTCGGCTACAGCCTGGTGGTCGGCCTCGACGGTACCGGTGATAAAAACCAGGTCAAATTCACCAACCAGACCATCACCAATATGCTGCGCCAGTTTGGCGTGCAGTTGCCGAATAAAATCGACCCGAAGGTGAAAAACGTCGCCGCAGTGGCGGTGAGCGCCACATTGCCGCCGATGTACTCGCGCGGGCAGACTATTGATGTCACCGTTTCGTCGATTGGCGATGCGAAAAGTATTCGTGGCGGCACCTTGCTGTTGACCCAGTTGCACGGCGCGGATGGCGAGGTTTATGCCCTGGCACAGGGCAGCGTGGTGGTGGGTGGGATGAATGCCACCGGGGCCAGCGGTTCCAGCGTGACGGTTAACACGCCGACCGCCGGGTTAATTCCCAACGGTGCGACGGTGGAGCGCGAGATCCCCAGCGATTTTCAGATGGGCGACACTATCACGCTTAATCTGAAACGCCCGTCGTTTAAAGATGCCAATAATATTGCGGCGGCGATCAACGCCTCGTTTGGCGGCATTGCCACCGCACAGAGTTCCACCAACGTTACCGTGCGTGCGCCCACCAGCCCCGGCGCGCGGGTGGCGTTTATGTCGCAACTGGACGATGTGCAGGTGCAGGCGGAGAAAATCCGCGCCCGTGTGGTGTTTAACTCGCGTACCGGCACGGTGGTGATGGGCGATGGCGTTGCGCTACACGCGGCGGCGGTGTCGCACGGTAGTTTGACCGTTTCGATTAACGAAACCAGCAACGTCAGCCAGCCGAATGCCTTTGCAGGCGGGCGCACGGCGGTAACGCCGCAGAGCAATATCGCGGTGAATCATGCCCGTCCGGGCGTGGTGAGTTTGCCGGAGTCGAGCAGCCTGAAAACGCTGGTCAATGCGCTGAACAGTTTAGGCGCGACGCCGGACGACATTATGTCGATTTTGCAGGCGCTGCATGAGGCGGGCGCGCTGGATGCCGACCTGGAGGTGATCTGATGAAAATCAACGGCAGCGGCGGGATTGACGGCAGCGATGCGTTAATGGGGCCGAAGGTTCAGGCCAATGATATCAGGCAGGCCGCCGAACAGTTTGAGGCGATTTTTTTACGCAACATGCTGAAAGAGATGCGTAAAACCAACGAGTTGTTTGATTCGAAAGATAACCCATTTAACAGCGATTCGGTGCGCATGATGCAGGGGTTTTATGACGATGAGTTGTGTAACACCCTGGCGCAGCAGCACGGGATTGGGATCGCGGCGATGATTGTGAAGCAGTTGTCGCCGAAGGGGAAATGAGGGGCGCGCTTTGCCCCTCACCCTAACCCTAACCCTCTCCCCAAAGGGGCGAGGGGACCGATTGAGCGCGGAGGTGAATATGGTGCAGGTTTTCCCGTTATTCCAAAAGTGGCGAGGGGACTGATTGAGCGCGGTATTGAACAGGGCGCTGGTTTTCTCCCTCTCCCTGTGGGAGAGGGCCGGGGTGAGGGCATCAGCGCGCACCATTATCCACTTAAGAATCCCCATCTTCACGCCGCTTTTAACCGGCACGATTTACCGGTAAGGATCCAACATGGATATGATTAACATCGGCTACAGCGGCGCATCAACCGCGCAGGTGGAGCTGAACGTCACGGCGCAAAACACCGCCAACGCCATGACCACGGGCTACACCCGCCAGGTGGCGGAGATCAGCACCATCGGCGCCAGCGGTGGTTCGCCGAACAGCGCCGGTAACGGCGTGCAGGTCGACAGCATTCGCCGCGTCTCTAACCAGTATCAGGTGAATCAGGTGTGGTATGCCGCCAGTGATTACGGCTATTACAGCACCCAGCAGGGGTATCTCACGCAACTGGAAGCGGTACTGAACGACGATAACAGCAGCCTGAGCGGCGGCTTCGATAACTTCTTCGCCGCCCTCAACGAAGCGACCACCAGCCCTGATGATTCCGCCCTGCGCGAGCAGGTGATCAGCGAAGCCGGGGCGCTGTCGCTGCGTATCGACAACACGCTGGATTACATCGACTCGCAAAGCACGGAAATCATCAGCCAGCAGCAGGCGATGGTGTCGCAAATCAACACGCTCACCAGCGGCATCGCCAGCTATAACCAGCAAATCGCCCAGGCCGAAGCCAACGGCGATAACGCCTCCGCGCTGTACGACGCCCGCGATCAGATGGTGGAAGAACTCAGCGGGATGATGGATGTGCAGGTCAATATCGACGACCAGGGCAATTACAACGTCACCCTGAAAAACGGTCAACCGCTGGTGAGCGGGCAGCAAAGCTCGACCATCGAGCTGGAAACCAACGCCGACGGCACGCCGACCATGTCGCTGACTTTCGCTGGCACCACCTCGACGATGACTACCGACACCGGCGGTTCATTAGGCGCACTGTTTGATTATCAAAACGACGTGCTGACGCCGCTGACCGACACCATCAACAGTATGGCGTCGCAGTTCGCCGATGCGGTTAACAACCAGCTGGCGCAGGGCTACGATCTCAACGGTAACCCCGGCGAGCCGCTGTTTATTTATGACGCCAGCAACGCCGATGGCCCGCTGACCGTTAACCCGGATATCACCGCCGATGAGCTGGCGTTCTCCAGTTCGCCGGACGAAAGCGGCAACAGCGACAACCTCCAGGCGCTGATCAATATCTCCACCGAACCGCTGGAAATAGCCAACCTCGGCAGCGTGACGGTCGGGCAGGCGTGCTCGTCAATCATCAGCAATATCGGCATTTACAGCCAGCAAAACCAGACGGAAGTCGATGCCGCGTCCAATGTCTATTCCGCAGCGCAAAACCAGCAGAGCAGCGTCAGCGGCGTCAGCATGGACGAAGAGGCGGTTAACCTGATCACCTATCAACAAATTTATGAAGCCAATCTGAAAGTCATTTCCGCCGGGGCCGAGATTTTCGATTCGGTGCTGGAAATGTGCAGCTAAGCGGGAGCGCGAAAATGCGAGTAACCACCCAACAAACCTACGTCTCGATGACGCAAAGTTTTAATAATCTCTCCGGCGATCTGGCGCATGTGGTCGAGCAGATGGCAACCGGCAAGCAGATTTTGCAGCCGTCGGATGACCCGATCGCCGCCACGCGCATCACCCAGTTGAACCGCCAACAGTCGGCGATTGAGCAGTATCAGAGCAATATTGACTCTGCGTCGGCGGGGTTAAGTCAGCAGGAATCAATCCTTGATGGCGTCAACAACAGCCTGCTGGCGGTGCGCGACGACCTGCTGGAAGCGGCGAATGGCACCAATACCGCCGATTCGCTCTCAAGTCTCGGGCAGGATATTGAGTCGCTCACCGAATCAATGGTCGCGGCGCTGAACTATCAGGACGAAGACGGGCACTACGTGTTTGGCGGCACTATCAACGATCAGCCGCCGATTGTGGCGGTGGACGATGACGGCGACGGCGTGACCGATAGCTACAGCTATCAGGGCAACAGCGACCACCGCCAGACCACGGTGTCGAACGGCGTGGAAGTGGATACCAACGTGGCGGCGAGCGATTTCTTCGGCAGCAATTTAGATGTGCTCAACACGCTCAATTCGCTCTCCCAGGAGTTGCAAGACCCAAACGTTGACCCGGCCGATCCGCAGGTGCAGAGCGATATTCAGAACGCCGTTGATGTGGTGGACACCGCCTCGGATAACCTCAACGCCTCGATTGCGTCGCTCGGCGAGACGCAGAACACCATGTCGATGTTGAGCGATGCGCAGACCGATATCTCTACCTCTAATGATGAGCTGATTGGTTCATTACAGGATCTTGATTACGGCCCGGCGTCGATCACCTTTACCGGACTGGAAGTAGCAATGGAAGCTACCCTCAAGACTTACTCGAAAGTGAGTGAGTTGAATTTGTTCAGCGTTCTCTAACTCTTTCAGGAACAGTATGCAGGTCGGACTTACATCTTCGTCACTCGCCACCGGCGGCGCGCATAGCGCTGCGGTATCGTCGTCAACCGTTGCGCCCACTCAGGCGGTGCGGCAAAAACTCCCGGCGACGGCGAGTGAATATCCGGCCTCGCCGCTGATTACCACTCGCCCGCAGCGTTACAGCGTGCAGCTTAACGACCAGCTCACCACGTTGCAGCAGGCGGATCACTATCTCGGGCAACTGGAGCAGCAGTTGCTCGATTATCGTCACAGCCAGCGCAAAGGCGGGCAGGTGCAGAGTTCGGCACTGATGCAGATGCTGGACAAACGCACCGCGCTTTCCGGCGGCGCGGTGGACCGCCAGTTGCAGCCGGTGTTGCAGGGGGAAGCGCGGGTGACCTTTCACTCGCCGGATCTGGCGAATCTCGTACACAATCCCACGCCGGGAACGCGGATGTTCAGCGTCTCTGACGGGCGGCAGACTCAGCTTTCGGCGGTGATGCTGTCTGAGGATGACAGCGCCGCGCAGTATCAAACGCGGTTGACCAACGCCCTGCGCCGCGTGGGCGTGCAGATGCATCAAAACGCCGATGGTATAAGTTTCTCCACCACTGAAAAACAGTGGCCCAACATTGAAAGCACCTTAAGCGTGCGCACCGATGGCGATAAGTCGGCGTTTATGCCGCTGAAAACCTTTGCTGAACCGTCACAGGCGGACCGCTTAGCGCAAAGCCTGCAACAAGGCGGGGCGGGAATTTCTCAAATGCTAGAAAACATTAATCAGCAGCGCGCGCAAATGGCGGTGCAGCAGGAAAAAGCGCGGCAGTTGATCGACGGCATGTCCCGCTTCCCGCAAACGGAAAACGCGGTGCAGGCCTCGGAAAAGCTCGGCGGCGTGCTGGATAGTGCCAATCATAACTATCAGGTTTTATTGCAGGCGGTGAACGGTCAGGCGCGAATTTCCAGCCAGACGGTGAGGAATTTATTGGGGTAATTATCAGCCGGATAAGACGCCTTTAGCGTCGTATCCGGCATATATTGGCACTCATCAGCACTTCTGCACAGTATTTAACAACTTCTCTAAATTCTGATACATCGCGCTATTAATATCGCTATTCTGCCAGCTATCCACATTAAAAGTTAATTGCCAGCTACCGTTGCACTGGTTGCGCAGAACAATATCACTCTCCAGTCGGTTACGAACATATTTATAATAGGTTGTCATTGTCATATTATGCGCTGACAATAAATTATCGAGTTTGTCTTTTCCTGGTGCGAGGGTTTGTGACAGTAACGGTACAGAATTATTTTCTTTTCCAGAACTAAGATGAAATATTTTTATTCTTGGACTGTTAATTGACTCTTTTACCAGCTGCGGGGCGTCAGGTGTATTTTTCAAGTGTGAATACCCCACGGTCGAGCCAATAAATATAACAGCCGCGGTCAAGGCTAACCCCATCAGTCCTTTATGTTTTTTTCTGACAGGCACAGGCGGTGTTGTCGAAGATATCTCTTCTGGGGCTGTATCCTGTATCTGGTCGGTAATAATCAGCGCTTCTGCAGGCGATGACTCCGGCAAAGACACATACTCTTTATTGCACAGGTAACCTTTTTTCGGGATGGTTTTAATAATGTTCTGTTGTTTGCCATCATCATCGATAGCAACGCGCAATGCATGGATCGCCGTCGGTAGGCTGTTTCCGCCGACAATACGGTTCTTCCATACTTCGGCACATAAATAAGATCGCGATAAAACCACATCGGCATTTTTTGCTAATGTTTCCAGCAAAATAAAATGGTATTCGCCGAGACGACGTGTTTCACCCGTTTCGCAATGTATTAAGGCATTAAGCGACGGGTCCATCCGCCAGTTGTTGATAATAATACTCATAGTTGAGTTTACCTTAGCAAGGGATAAATGTTTCCTGATAGTGCTTTGCATAAAGCACAGTCTTATACGTCCCTGAGAAGATGATTTTTCTGCGTGATAATTAATATTTTACGGTAATAGGATTATTCTTAATCACTATATGGCGTGGAAATGTAACGAAATGACAGGACAGGTACAATAGCCAAATGTGTACTATTTGCAACGCAATGTAAATTTTGGCATCAGTACATTGAGAACAAAACGCGATAATTGATGACAATCTTAACTATATCAAGCGTTTGATTAAGACATATTTTGATACCTGGCCATGTGGCAGATATTGCTAATAATCTTTTTATCTGAATTTAAACTCTGCTTTTTTTAGCTAAAAGTGGCATCGGATAATACGTAGCGAATTTTTTTCATAGCGGTTTTAAGTTTGCTCCCGAGGTGTCGTTTTTACAGGGTATCGAAACGAAAACGATTAATCCCAAGGAGCAGTATCATGTTATCTATTAACACCAATAACGCCTCAATGGCCGCCGTTAATGCAATCAGCAAAAGCAGCTCTTCTCTGTCTACATCTATGGAACGCCTGGCAACGGGTAACCGGATTAACTCTTCTGCCGATGACGCCGCAGGCAAACAAATTGCTAACCGTCTGACAGCACAGTCCAGCGGTATGGGTGTTGCGCTGAGCAACATCAATGATGCCACCGCGATGCTGCAAACCGCTGACAGCATGTTCGACGAAATGTCTGACGTGCTGGGTCGTATGAAAGACCTGTCAACTCAGGCAGCGAACGGCATCTACAGCGACGACGACCTGCAGGCGATGCAGGACGAATACGACGAACTGGGCCAGCAGATGTCTGACATGCTGCAAAACACCACTTACGGCGGCACCAACCTGTTCGGTGTTTCCGGCACCAGCAACACCGGTACTGACGGTCTGTTCCAGAGCGCGGTAACTTTCCAGGTGGGCGCGGAATCTTCCGACACCATGACCGTGAATATTTCAAGCCAGCTGAATACCCTGATGACTGATCTTTCTGCTATCAGCAACTCCTTTAGTGCGGATCAGGCTGACACCACGGGCACCGCAGGCGTTTCTGGCGGTACTGAGCTGACTGCGTCTGGCTCGGCTAACCAGATGATCACCAGCATCTCTACCGCGATGGATGACGTGTCTCAGATCCAGTCCAAACTGGGTGCGTCTATCAACCGTCTGAACGACACGGCTAATAACCTGACCAGCATGCAGGACAACACCGAAGTTGCTATCGGTAACATCATGGATACCGACTACGCGACGGAAGCGTCCAACATGACCAAACAGCAGGTGCTGATGCAGACCGGCATCACCATGCTGAAACAGTCCAACAGCATGTCCAGCATGGTTTCCAGCCTGCTGCAGTAATGGCGGACTTGCCGGATGCGGCGTAAACGCCTTATCCGGCCTACAAAATACTGCAAATTCAATATATTGCAGAAACCTTGTAGGCCTGATAAGCGCAGCGCATCAGGCAGTGTTGCGTTTGTCATCAGTCTCAACACCGCCTGCAGGCGGTGTTGTGCTTTCAGCGGCAGGCTTTTTTCCGCCAGACCGGAAACACCATTTCCGCCTGTTTTTCAATCTATTGATTATTCACATAAAAAATATTGGCACGCCTTTTGCCATTAACCTGACATCGTTACCCGGAGTCATCAATGATTAACCCAAGAACCATTGCGCAAGAAATTGCTTATGCGGATGTCGCCACCCAGGCGGCAAATTTGCAGGAGAAGCAGACCGAGCTGGACGCTGAAAGCAGCGGCCTGGACTCGCTCAGCTCGGCGTTAAGCGATTTCCAGAGCGCCGTTGACGCGCTGAACAGCGATACCGACGGCCCGGTGACTTTTGCCGCCACCAGCAATAATGACTCGGCGACCGTTTCCGCTAACTCGCAGGCACAGGCGGGAAGCTACTCGTTTTTCGTTGAGCAACTGGCGCAGGGGCAGCAAACCACGTTCAGTATGGGCGATGACACCTTTTCCGCCACCGGCACTTTTGAACTGACGATGGGCGACAGCACCATGGATATTGATCTGTCGACGGCAGATCAGAACGGTGACGGCGACGGTTTTATCGACGCCAGTGAACTGGTGAATGCGATTAACGACTCTGATGACAATCCGGGCGTGTCGGCGGCACTGGTAAAAACCGACGGCACCACCACGATTATGCTCACCTCCGATAGCACCGGGGCGCAGAGCGCATTTTCGGTGAGCGTAACGGGGCATGACGGCAGCAACGATAGCACCAGCGCGCCCGTTGCCACGGATGTTTCCTCCGCTCAGGACGCGATTATTCATCTTGGCAGCGCCACGGGGCCTGAGATCACCAACAGCAGCAATACGTTTGATGATGTGATCCCCGGCGTCACCATGACTTTCACCGAAGTCAGCGATTCTGACAGCGACCTCACCACTTTTAACATCAGCGAAGATTCCAGCGCCAGCCAGGAGAAAGTACAGACTTTTGTCGATGCCTATAACACCTTGATTGATACGGTTGATTCGCTAACCACTCACGGTGATGACAGTACCAGCGCCGGGGTATTTGCAGGCGACGCCGGACTCAGTTCACTGGCGAACCAGCTCGATGACATCGCCCATGCCAGCTACAACGGCGTGTCGATTGTTGACTATGGCATCACCCTCGATTCTCACGGCCACTTACAGATTGACTCCGACCAGTTCAACGACGAAATGGCGAAAAACCCTGACGGTCTGACCTCTATTTTCGTTGGCGACAACAGCATGGTGGCACAGATGGACGACCTGATTAACACCTACACGGACTCCAGCAACGGCATCATCACCCTGCGCCAGCAGAACATTGACGATCAGATGAGCAAAATTCAGGACGAAGGCGATCAGCTTACCGATACCTATAACGCCAACTACGACCGTTATCTGGAGGAGTACACCAACACGTTGGTTGAGGTGTACACCATGAAAGCCAGCATGGCGGCATTCGCGTAACTCAGAAGGAATATCCCTAAAGATGTACCAAGTACAGGACGGCTATTCGCAATATAAAGAGATCGATCTCGCGGCGCGTACCGCGGCGGCATCGCCTCTGGAACTGGTGCTGGTGCTGTTTTCTGGCCTGATGGACGAGCTGGAACGCGCCAAAAGCCATATTGAAGGGCGGCGTTTCGAGAAGAAAGCCCAGAGCATCAATAAATGCATCGACATTCTCAATGCGCTCACCAGTTCGCTGGAATTTGAAACCGGCGGCGAGCTGGTGGTCAACCTTTCGCGCCTCTATGACCACTGCGTTTACCGCTTGTATGAGGCCAGTGGCGAACTGTCGGCAGAGAAAATCGATGAAGTGATTCTGATCTTAAGCAACCTGCGTGAAGGCTGGGAAGGGCTTTCGGGCAAGCTGGGTTAAGACGATGGAAAAACAACGCAGGCAACTTTTCGCACTGGTCGAGGCGATGAACGAAGCCCTCGACAAGCAACGCTGGCGACGGCTTCCGGCACTGCATCAGCAGTTGATTCGCCAGTTTCACGATTATGCGACGGCGGAAACCGATGCGACGCAGTTGTGTGCGGTGAAGGCGCAACTGTACGGCGCGTTTAATGCCCTGATTAAACGACGCGAGCAGCGCGCAGAAGTGTTGAAAGCGCGTATGGAGCAGCATCAACGGCATCAGGAAGGTGTGCTGGCCTACTCAATTGTTAATTTACTTTCGGAGAAGTCATGAATCCGGCATTGCTTGCCACGCTCGGAACGCTTGCGGAAACCGCTTCGTTGAAGGCGGATATTTTACCGCCGGTGAGCGGTGAAAACGCGCCCGCGTTTACCCTGCCGAAAATGGCGGTTGCGGCGGTGGCGGAGCGCGTTCATAGCGCTAAAACCAGTCAGCAACAGGCGACGCGCCCGCAGGAGAGCGATCCGGTGGCGATGCAGGCGCTAATGGCGCTGTTACTTCCGCAACCAGCCGCGCCGCATCAGGACACGCCGCAGCCGCGAAACGTGGCAACATCGCCGGTTATCCAGCAATTGACGAAAGCGGTGGTGCAAAACGCGCCGCAACGCCCAGAGCAACAGCAGGAACTCACGCCTTTGCCGCCGCAGTTGCAGGAACTGACCAGTCAGTTGCCGCAGGCGAAACCCGAACAGCAGGCCAGACTGGCGACTTACGCCAGTGAAGATTTACATGCCATTGCGCCGACGCAGCCGCGCGTTTCAACACAGCCAGCTCGCCCAAAACCTGAACTACCCCGTGTGAACGCGCGCCCGCAGGTCGAGCGTAAAACGGAAAAAGAGCCGGACAGCGAACCGGTTATTGCGCGTGCGGTGTTGCAGGTTAAGACGCCGGAGCTGGTCCGCGATCATCAGGAGATTGTCGCCAAACCCGTCACGCTTTCGATGGACGAACTGGGCGAAAAACTGACGACGCTGTTGAAAGATCAGATCCACTTTCAGCTCAACAAACAACAGCAGATCTCCACCATCCGTCTCGATCCACCGTCGCTTGGCAAGCTTGAGATCGCCGTACAACTCGATAACGGCAAACTGATGGTGCACATCGGCGCGAACCAAAGTGAGGTCTGCCGCGCGTTACAGCAGTTCAGCGACGATCTCCGCCAGCATCTGACGGCGCAAAATTTTATGGAGGTGAACGTACAGGTTTCCTCCGAAGGGCAGTCGCAGCAACAACAACAGTCGGGCCATCAGCAGGAAGAGGTGAGTGCCGCCTTACAGCTTGATGATGCGCCTCAATTTCAACAGAACGAATCCGTTTTGATCAAAGTGTAAAGGCAATATGAAGAAAATCGTGGTGGCGGGCGTGGTCAGCGCCGTTCTGGCGTTGGTGGTGGGGGCCGGAGCTGGATGGGGTGTCTGGCATCATTATGCCGGAAAAGGAAAACCGACTGCCGCCGCGCAGACGGAAACGGTGGAAACCCTGGATGAAAGCAAAAGCGTATTTGTGACGTTGCCGGAAACCATTGTCACGCTGCATGACAACAACGGCGCGGACCATTATTTGTCGGCGGAATTAGTGATGGTGGTCGCCAGTGACAAAGAAGCGGAAAAAATAAAACATCAGGAGCCGCTGTATCAAAGTATTGCGGTTGAATGCCTGACGGAAATGAAATTTGAAGATTTGCGCGGCATGAAAATATCTGCCATCCGCAAACTGATTTCGGATGCGTTAAAGAAAGATCTTCAACGTCGCAAAATGAGCGCACCGTATAAGGATTTGCTGGTGAAAAAAGTGGTCTTCCAGTAATCACCAGGCGGATATAAACATGCTACAGGACGTATTATTCGAGTCAGAAGAATTTGCTGCCGCGCCGGTATTAACCCCGCAGCAGGAGAGCCACTACTTGCAGGCCTATTTACCGCTGGTACGTAAAGTGGTGCGGCAACTTGCCCCGCAGTGTAATTGCATTATTGACCGTCAGGATATGGAACAAACGGCGTTAATGGGGCTGCTTAATGCCATTCGCCGCTACGGGCTGCCGGACGAAGGTTTTGCCGGCTATGCCGTGCACCGGATTCGCGGCGCGATCCTGGATGAGCTGCGTGCCCTCGACTGGCGACCGCGCCAGCTGCGACAGAAATATCATCAGATGAAAGATCTGATTCGCGAAACGCGTAAAAAACTGGGGCACGAACCGGAGTGGCAGGAGCTGGCTGAGGAAGGGATCTCACATGAAGATTATCTCGAATATCAGCAACTGGAAGGGGCGGAAACGCTCGCCAGCCTGGACGAACTGCTGAACGGTGAAGGGCCAGGCATTCCACTTGCTGGCAGGGAACTGGAAGATCAGTTTGTCACCCAGCAAATGCTGCAACACGCGCTTTCACTATTAAGCGAAAAAGAGCAACTGATCCTCTCCATGTATTACCAGCATGAGATGAATCTCAAAGAAATTGCGCTGGTATTAGGGCTAACCGAGGCCCGAATTTGTCAACTGAATAAACAGATCGCGCAGAAAATTCGTGATTTTGTCTATCCGAATTAAAGTGAAGAAATCATGCAAAAAATATTAGGTTTACTGGTGGTGCTCGGCTGCGTATTTGGCGGTTATTTTGAAGCGGGCGGGCAATTAGTGGCTATCTGGCAACCGGCGGAAATGATCATTATTTTAGGCGCGGGCTTCGGGGCGATGATTATTGGTAATCCGAAACATGTGCTGAAAGAGATTGCTCATCAAATTAAAGGCGTGATCAGTAAAAAACAGCTCGGGCCGGAGTTTCAGCGCCAGCTATTAATGTGTCTGTATGAGTTGCTCGAAATGGTGCAAAACGGTGGTCTGCGCATGTTGGATCAGCATATTGAGCTGCCGGAAGAGAGCACCATTTTCCAGAAATACCCGCTGGTGTTAACCCAGAAGCGGCTGGTGACCTTTATTGCCGATAACTTTCGCCTGATGGCAATGGGCAAAATCGACGCCCACGAACTGGAAGGGATTCTCGATCAGGAGCTGGACACCGCCGAAGAGTCGCTGTTAACGCCGTCACGCTCGCTGCAACGTACCGCCGAGGCGATGCCAGGGTTTGGCATTTGCGCGGCGGTGCTGGGCATCATCATCACCATGCAGTCGATTGATGGGTCTATCGCCCTGATTGGCCTGAAAGTGGCGGCAGCGCTGGTGGGGACGTTTTTAGGCGTCTTTATCTGCTACTGCCTGATGGACCCGCTCGCCAACGCCATGGAACAACAGGCGCGGGCGGAACATTCTTTGCTGGAATGCGTGCGCACCGTGCTGGTGGCGCAGGCAGGCGGCAAACCGACGCTGCTGGCAGTGGACGCCGGGCGTAAGCTGCTGCATCTGGCGTCCAAACCGACCTTCGCCAACCTCGACGCGTGGGTGAATGCGATGCTGGAGCAAGAATAAGCATGAGAAAGACGGGCAACCGCCGCGAGCGTGGGGCAAAAACCACCATCGTCCGGCGGCAGATCAAAAAAAATCATGCCGGGCATCACGGCGGGGCGTGGAAGGTGGCGTTCGCCGACTTTACTTTGGCAATGATGGCGCTATTTATGACGCTGTGGATTGTCAACAGCGTCAGTAAATCCGAGCGTGAAAGCATTATCGCCGCGCTGCACGGGCAGTCGATTTTTAACGGTGGAGGGCTGTCGCCGTTAAATAAAATCAGCCCGTCTCATCCGCCAAAACCTGCCACCGTGGCGGTGCCGGAAGAGACGGAGAAAAAAGCGCGCGACCTCAACGAGAAAACGGCGCTGCTGAAGAAGAAATCCGCCACCGAGTTGGGGGAGCTGGCAACCAGTATCAACACCATCGCCCGTGATGCGCATATGGAAGCGAATCTGGAGATGGAGATTGTTCCCCAGGGACTGCGCGTGCTGATTAAAGATGACCAGAACCGCAATATGTTTGAACGCGGCAGCGCGCAGATTATGCCGTTCTTTAAAACTTTGCTGGTGGAGTTAGCGCCGGTTTTTGATTCGCTCGACAATAAGATCATCATCACCGGGCATACCGATGCGATGGCCTACAAAAACAATATCTACAACAACTGGAACCTTTCGGGCGATCGCGCGCTTTCGGCTCGTCGGGTGCTGGAAGAGGCCGGAATGCCGGAAGATAAAGTGATGCAGGTAAGCGCAATGGCGGACCAGATGCTGCTGGATGCCAAAAATCCGCAAAGCGCGGGCAACCGGCGCATTGAGATTATGGTGCTGACCAAAAGTGCGTCCGATACGCTGTATCAATACTTTGGTCAGCATGGGGATAAAGTGGTGCAACCGCTGGTGCAAAAGCTGGATAAGCAGCAGGTGCTTTCACAGCGAACGCGTTAAATGCTGAATCTTTACGCATTTCTCAAACCCTGAAATCACTGTATACTTTACCAGTGTTGAGAGGTGAGCAATGCGTAAAATCATTCATGTGGATATGGACTGCTTTTTCGCAGCGGTGGAGATGCGCGACAATCCCGCCCTGCGCGATATCCCTATTGCTATTGGCGGCAGCCGCGAACGTCGGGGGGTGATCAGCACCGCCAATTATCCCGCGCGTAAATTTGGCGTACATAGCGCTATGCCGACAGGGATGGCGCTCAAATTATGCCCACATCTCACCTTGCTTCCGGGGCGCTTTGACGCCTACAAAGAAGCCTCAAATCATATCCGTGAAATCTTCTCGCGCTACACCTCGCGTATTGAACCGTTGTCACTGGATGAAGCCTATCTCGATGTCACTGATAGCGTCCATTGCCACGGTTCTGCGACCCTCATCGCCCAGGAAATCCGCCAGACAATCTTCAACGAGCTGCAACTGACGGCGTCTGCGGGCGTGGCACCAGTAAAGTTTCTCGCCAAAATCGCCTCCGACATGAATAAACCCAACGGCCAGTTTGTGATTACGCCGGCAGAAGTTCCGACATTTTTACAAACCTTACCGCTGGCAAAAATCCCCGGCGTCGGCAAAGTCTCGGCGGCAAAACTGGAAGCGATGGGGCTGCGGACCTGCGGTGATGTGCAAAAGTGTGATCTGGTGACTCTGCTCAAACGTTTTGGCAAATTTGGCCGCATTTTGTGGGAGCGTAGTCAGGGGATTGACGAGCGCGACGTTAACAGCGAACGGTTGCGAAAATCTGTCGGCGTGGAACGCACGATGGCGGAAGATATTCATCACTGGTCTGAATGTGAAGCGATTATCGAGCGGCTGTATCCGGAACTTGAACGTCGTCTGGCAAAAGTAAAACCTGATTTACTGATTGCTCGCCAGGGGGTGAAATTAAAGTTCGACGATTTTCAGCAAACTACTCAGGAGCACGTCTGGCCGCGGCTGAATAAAGCTGATCTAATCGCCACCGCGCGTAAAACCTGGGATGAACGCCGCGGCGGGCGCGGTGTGCGACTGGTGGGGCTGCATGTGACGTTGCTTGACCCTCAAATGGAAAGACAACTGGTGCTGGGATTATGATGTATACTATTATGTCTATTCTGGTGTGCATTATTATGAGGGGATCACTGTATGCATCGAATTCTCGCTGAAAAATCGGTCAATATCACTGAGTTACGTAAAAACCCAGCTAAATACTTTATTGATCAACCGGTTGTGGTTCTTTCTAATAATCGCCCCGCAGGATATCTCTTAAGTGCCAGCGCATTCGAAGCGTTAATGGACATGCTTGCTGAACAAGAGGAGAAAAAGCCCATAAAGGCGCGCTTCCGTCCGAGTGCTGCAAGATTAGAGGAAATTACACGCCGCGCTGAACAATATCTTAATGATATGACGGATGATGATTTCAATGACTTTAAGGAATAAGGATGCGGGTATTCAAAACAAAACTTATTCGCCTGCAACTTACAGCAGAGGAACTTGATGCGTTAACGGCGGATTTTATTTCCTATAAGCGTGACGGTATTTTGCCAGATATATTTGGTCGCGATGCACTCTACGACGACTCGTTTACCTGGCCATTAATCAAATTTGAGCGAGTTGCTCATATTCATCTGGCAAATGTGAATAATCCATTTCCGCCACAGTTGCGCCAATTCAGCAGAACGAATGACGAAGCGCATTTGGTATATTGTCAGGGTGCGTTTGATGAGCAAGCATGGTTGCTCATTGCCATTCTGAAGCCTGAACCTCATAAACTGGCTCGAGATAACAACCAAATGCATAAAATTGGAAAAATGGCAGAAGCGTTTCGCATGCGTTTTTGAATTTATATTATGAATAACATACAAATAAGAAACTATCAGCCTGGCGATTTTCAGCAACTATGCGCTATTTTCCTTAGAGCGGTTACGATGACCGCCAGTCAGCATTATTCACCACAACAAATTGCCGCCTGGGCGCAGATTGACGAATCTCGCTGGAAGGAGAAACTCGCGAAATCACAAGTGTGGGTTGCGATCATTAATGCACAACCGGTTGGTTTTATTTCCCGCATTGAACATTATATCGATATGTTATTTGTTGACCCTGAATACACCCGCCGTGGGGTTGCCAGCGCTTTGTTAAAACCTTTGATTAAGTCTGAATCCGAACTTACGGTGGACGCCAGCATAACCGCAAAACCCTTTTTTGAACGTTATGGTTTTCAGACAGTTAAGCAGCAGCGCGTTGAATGCAGGGGAGCGTGGTTTACTAATTTTTCTATGCGATATAAACCGCAACATTAAATTCAGCTTGCAATGAAAATAACACCCACCTGGTATGTGCGCGTTTTCTTATTCCACAAACTGCAAGGAGGTAAATCATGACAAATCCTTTATCAATGACTCTTTGCAGACCTTTCCAGGATTAATTCTTTTTTCTTGCCCTGGATTCGTCTGCCATTTCCTGATTTTTATATTTATATACTCTAAATAATTCGAGTCGCAGTACATGCAACTTGAAGTATGACGAGTATAAATGGAATGATACATGGGCAAATATATTCGTCCCTTATCCGATGCGGTATTTACCATCGCATCTGATGACCTGCGGATCGAGAGTTTAGCGATTCAACAATTACACACCACGGCAAATTTACCCAACATGCAGCGCGTAGTAGGGATGCCAGATTTACACCCCGGACGCGGCTACCCGATTGGCGCAGCGTTATTCTCTGTTGGTCGTTTTTACCCGGCAAGACGTCGCGGTAACGGTGCTGGAAACAGAAACGGGCCGCTACTCTGACACGCTGCGTTCGGCGCTGATTTCTCTGGATGGCGATAACGCATGGGCATTAAGCGAAAGTTGGTGCGGCACTATTCAGTGGATTTGTCCGAGTCCGTATCGGCCTCATCATGGGCGCAAAAACTGGTTTCTGGGCATGCTAACAAGCGGCTGGCGCGATTGCTGATTGCCTGGAAGCTGGAACAACAGCAACAGGAAAATAGCGCGGTGCTGAAATCGCAGCGGCGAATGTTCCATCACCAGATTGAACGTGGCAACCCGAGACGGACATTTACAGGGATGGCTTTTATCGAAGGATAATGAAGGATGAAACTGCCGGAAGGCGATTAAACGCCATCCGGCAGCAAATCAAATAATTACTTCACCGGAATTTCTTTCAGCAGTTCAGTCAGCAGTGTCCAGTAATGACCTACGCTTTCGATGTGAACTTGCTCATCCGGAGAGTGTGGACCGGTGATTGTTGGCCCGATAGAAACCATGTCCATTTCCGGATACGGTTTTTTGAACAGACCACATTCCAGGCCCGCGTGGATAATCTGGATGTTCGGCGTCTTGTTGAACAGACGCTGATAAGTTTCACGTACCAGATGCATCACCGGAGAATTAGCGTCCGGCTGCCAGCCAGGATATGCGCCTTTCGCTTCGGTTTTCGCGCCAGCCAGTTTACCCAGCGAATCCAGCATGCTCACCACGTAGTCTTTACCGCTGTCGATCAGAGAACGGATCAGGCAGTGAATTTCTACGTTATTGTCAGTCATGGTCACCACACCGACGTTCAGGGAGGTTTCGACCACACCTTTTGCCACGTCGGAGTTGCGGATCACACCGTTTGGGGTGGCGTTCAGCAGACGAATAAAGGTATCGCGAGATTTCGCAATCAGGGCCGCTTTATCGTTCGCAACAGAGTCCAGCAACAAGGCCAGATTTTTCTCTTTCTCTGCCAGCTCGTTTTTCAGGATCTCCTGATAGGTATTCACCAGAGATTTCAGTGCGTCGACTTTATCAGCTGCGACAGCAATCGTCGCAAAGGCTTCACGCGGGATGGCGTTACGCAGTGTGCCACCGTTGAAATCGATAAGGCGCAGGTCCAGCTCTTCCGCATGACCCGCCAGGAAGCGCACCAGCAGTTTGTTGGCATTACCCAGGCCAACGTGGATTTCACCGCCGGAGTGACCGCCTTTCAGACCTTTTAAGGTTAACTTGAAGGTTTCAAAACCAGCTGGAACCGCTTCACGATCTAAATGCAGGTTGGAGGTGAAGTCGATACCCCCCGCACAACCCATGTAGATTTCACCTTCTTCTTCGGAGTCGGTGTTAATCAGAATATCAGCCTGCAACCAGTTGCTCTGTAAGCCGAACGCACCGTCCATACCGGCTTCTTCAGTCATGGTCAGCAGCACTTCCAGCGGACCGTGAACCACGTTTTCGTCAGCCAGAACCGCCAGTGCAGAGGCCATACCAATGCCGTTATCCGCACCCAGCGTGGTGCCGCGCGCTTTAACCCATTCACCATCAATATAAGGCTGGATAGGATCTTTAGTGAAGTCATGCACGGTGTCGTTATTTTTCTGCGGCACCATATCGAGGTGGGCCTGTAAGACGACCGGTTTACGATTTTCCATACCTGCGGTAGCAGGTTTACGAATCAGGATATTACCTACCTGATCGCGTTCGACATGGAAACCTTTCTCTTTTGCCCAACCAACAATGTATTCAGCGAGTTGCTCTTCATGATAGGACGGGTGAGGAATAGAACAGATTTTGGCAAAAATATCCCACAGCGGCTGTGGAGATAATTGAGACAGTTCAGACACGTTAAGTCTCCTTGTCGATCACCCGCAAAACAGTATTGCAGGTCACAGGGTTAGCAGAAAATGTTGTCAACACAAGACAGGCTTGCGAGATATGTTTGAGAATACCACTTTATCCCGCGTCAGGGAGAGGCAGTGCGTAAAAAGACGCGGACTCATGTGAAATACTGGTTTTTAGTGCGCCAGATCTCTATAATCTCGCGCAACCTATTTTCCCCTCGAACACTTTTTAAGCCGTAGATAAACAGGCTGGGACACTTCACATGAGCGAAAAATACATCGTCACCTGGGACATGTTGCAGATCCATGCACGTAAACTCGCAAGCCGACTGATGCCTTCTGAACAATGGAAAGGCATTATTGCCGTAAGCCGTGGCGGTCTGGTACCGGGTGCGTTACTGGCGCGTGAACTGGGTATTCGTCATGTCGATACCGTTTGTATTTCCAGCTATGATCACGACAACCAGCGCGAGCTTAAAGTGCTGAAACGCGCAGAAGGCGATGGCGAAGGCTTCATCGTTATTGATGACCTGGTGGATACCGGTGGCACTGCGGTTGCGATTCGTGAAATGTATCCAAAAGCGCACTTTGTCACCATCTTCGCAAAACCGGCTGGTCGTCCGCTGGTTGATGATTATGTTGTTGATATCCCGCAAGATACCTGGATCGAACAACCGTGGGATATGGGCGTCGTATTCGTCCCGCCAATCTCCGGTCGCTAATCTTTTCAACGCCTGGCACTGCCGGGCGTTGTTCTTTTTAACTTCAGGCGGGTTACAATAGTTTCCAGTAAGTATTCTGGAGGCTGCATCCATGACACAGGCAAACCTGAGCGAAACCCTGTTCAAACCCCGCTTTAAACATCCTGAAACCTCGACGCTAGTCCGCCGCTTTAATCACGGCGCACAACCGCCTGTGCAGTCGGCCCTTGATGGTAAAACCATCCCTCACTGGTATCGCATGATTAACCGTCTGATGTGGATCTGGCGCGGCATTGACCCACGTGAAATCCTCGACGTCCAGGCACGTATTGTGATGAGCGATGCCGAACGTACCGACGATGATTTATACGATACGGTGATTGGCTACCGTGGTGGCAACTGGATTTATGAGTGGGCCACCCAGGCGATGGTGTGGCAACAAAAAGCCTGTGCGGAAGAAGATCCGCAACTCAGTGGTCGTCACTGGCTGCATGCGGCTACGTTGTACAACATTGCCGCCTATCCTCATCTGAAAGGAGATGACCTGGCCGAGCAAGCGCAGGCTTTGTCAAACCGCGCCTATGAAGAGGCCGCTCAGCGTCTGCCGGGCACCATGCGGCAGATGGAGTTTACCGTACCCGGCGGTGCGCCCATCACCGGCTTTTTGCATATGCCGAAAGGCGATGGCCCGTTCCCGACAGTATTAATGTGTGGTGGTCTGGATGCGATGCAGACGGACTATTACAGCCTGTATGAACGTTATTTTGCGCCGCGCGGCATTGCGATGCTGACTATTGATATGCCGTCGGTGGGCTTTTCTTCAAAATGGAAGCTCACCCAGGACTCCAGCCTGTTGCATCAGCACGTCTTAAAGGCGCTGCCTAACGTACCGTGGGTAGATCACACTCGCGTCGCGGCCTTTGGTTTCCGTTTCGGCGCTAACGTTGCCGTGCGTCTGGCATACCTTGAATCGCCGCGTCTGAAAGCGGTTGCCTGTCTTGGTCCGGTAGTTCATACCCTGTTGAGTGATTTTAAGTGCCAGCAACAGGTGCCGGAAATGTATCTTGACGTTCTGGCGAGTCGTTTGGGTATGCATGATGCTTCCGACGAAGCGTTACGCGTGGAGTTGAATCGCTATTCATTAAAAGTGCAAGGATTGCTGGGACGTCGTTGCCCAACGCCAATGTTATCAGGCTACTGGAAGAACGATCCGTTCAGCCCGGAAGAGGACTCACGCTTAATCACCTCATCATCTGCTGACGGTAAATTGTTAGAGATCCCATTTAACCCGGTGTATCGGAATTTTGACAAAGGTCTTCAGGAAATCACCGACTGGATCGAAAAACGATTGTGTTAAAAATTTGCTAAATTTTGCCAATTTGGTAAAACAGTTGCATCACAACAGGAGATTGCAATGACGTTACCGAGTGGACACCCGAAGAGCAGATTGATCAAAAAATTTACCGCACTAGGCCCGTATATTCGTGAAGGTAAGTGCGAAGATAATCGATTCTTTTTCGATTGTCTGGCTGTATGCGTCAACGTGAAACCGGCACCGGAAGTGCGTGAGTTCTGGGGCTGGTGGATGGAACTGGAAGCGCAGGAATCCCGTTTTACCTACAGTTACCAGTTTGGTCTGTTCGATAAAGCAGGCGACTGGACGAGTGTTCCGGTAAAAGACACTGAAGTGGTTGAACGACTGGAGCACACCCTGCGTGAGTTTCATGAGAAGCTGCGTGAGCTGCTGGCGACGCTGAATCTGAAGCTGGAACCGGCGGATGATTTTCGTGATGAACCGGTGAAGTTAACGGCGTGAGTGAAATGTGCCGGATGCATCACATCCGGCAATATCCATTAAAACTGATAGGTCATGCCAACCGCGACAATATCATCATTATTGATGTTCAGCTTATTATCGCTATCCAGTTGGTTGATTTTATAATCAACAAACGCTGACATATTTTTGTTGAAATAATATGTAGCACCGACGTCGATATAATTGACCAGATCTTCATCACCGATACCTTCAATATCTTTCCCTTTCGATAAGACATAACCCAGGGATGGACGCAGACCAAAGTCAAACTGGTATTGAGCGACCGCTTCAAAGTTCTGTGTCTTATTGGCAAAGCCGCCAGTTATTGGCGTCATTTTGCGTGTTTCAGAATAGAAAGTTGCCAGATAAATATTATTGGCATCGTATTTCAGACCTGTTGCCCATGCTTCTGCACGCTTGCCTGTGCCACGGCTTTGCAGGTTCTGCTCGTTAGTGCGATCGGAGTTGGTATAGGCCCCACTGATGGCGAAATCGCTGCCACCAAAGTCATATGTTAATGACGTACCGAAGCCATCGCCGTTTTGCTTTTTAACGTCGCGGTTTTCGTTTTTCCCTTGATATTGCAGGGTTAAGTTCAGGCCATCGATAACGCCGAAGAAGTCAGTGTTACGGTAAGTGGCCAGACCGCTGGCGCGTTTGGTCATAAAGTTGTCGGTCTGCGCCGAGGAGTCGCCTCCAAATTCCGGGAACATATCGGTCCAGGCTTCCACGTCATACAGCGCGCCCAGGTTACGACCATAATCGAAAGAACCCAAATCTTTATATTTCAACCCGGCAAAAGCGAGACGCGTTTTTTGCTGTGCAGTATCACTCTCCGCTTTATTACCGGCAAACTCTGCTTCCCAACGACCATAACCAGTCAGTTGATCGTTAATTTGTGTTTCGCCTTTAAAACCAAAACGGACATAACTCTGGTCGCCATCTTTACTGTCGTTATCACTCATATAATGCATGGCTTTAACTTTGCCATAGACATCCAGTTTATTACCGTCTTTGTTATATATTTCTGCGGCCTGTACGGATGCAGATGCCACAATGCCCATCACCACTAATGCCAGAGTGCTCTTTTTCATTTTCATTCCTGATTTTAATTAACGCGCGAATATTCAGCGGGAGAGTCCCGTTGAAAACAGGAAAGTTTTTAACCTGAGATTGTTAAAGATATATTACAGATTAATAATATTCTTAAAATGTGGTAATTTATTAAATCTGTAATAAAAGCGTAAACAACTGCCGCTACGCTTGCTGATCCCGCGCAACAAAACACCATGCTTTGCTCGCAGATGGTTGGCAACCGACGACAGTCCTGCTAAAACGTTCGTTTGATATCATTTTTCCTAAAATTGAATGGCAGAGAATCATGAGTGACAGCCAGACGCTGGTGGTAAAACTCGGCACCAGTGTGCTAACAGGCGGATCGCGCCGTCTGAACCGTGCCCATATCGTTGAACTTGTTCGCCAGTGCGCGCAGTTACATGCCGCCGGGCATCGGATTGTTATTGTGACGTCGGGCGCGATCGCCGCCGGACGTGAGCACCTGGGTTACCCGGAACTGCCAGCGACTATCGCCTCGAAACAACTGCTGGCGGCGGTAGGGCAGAGTCGACTGATTCAACTGTGGGAACAGCTGTTTTCTATTTATGGCATTCACGTCGGGCAAATGCTGCTGACCCGTGCTGATATGGAAGACCGTGAACGCTTCCTGAACGCCCGCGACACCCTGCGTGCGTTGCTCGATAACAATATCGTTCCGGTAATCAATGAGAACGATGCTGTCGCTACTGCAGAGATTAAGGTCGGCGATAACGACAATCTTTCTGCGCTGGCGGCGATTCTGGCGGGTGCCGATAAACTGTTGCTGCTGACCGATCAAAAAGGTTTGTATACCGCTGACCCGCGCAGCAATCCGCAGGCAGAACTGATTAAAGATGTTTACGGCATTGATGACGCACTGCGCGCGATTGCTGGCGACAGCGTTTCAGGCCTCGGAACTGGCGGCATGAGTACCAAATTGCAGGCCGCAGACGTGGCTTGCCGTGCGGGTATCGACACCATTATTGCCGCGGGCAGCAAGCCGGGCGTTATTGGTGATGTGATGGAAGGCATTTCCGTCGGTACGCTGTTCCATGCCCAGGCGACTCCGCTTGAAAACCGTAAACGCTGGATTTTCGGTGCACCACCTGCGGGTGAAATCACGGTAGATGAAGGGGCAACCGCCGCCATTCTTGAACGCGGCAGCTCCCTGTTGCCGAAAGGCATTAAGAGCGTAACTGGCAATTTCTCGCGTGGTGAAGTCATCCGCATTTGCAACCTCGAAGGTCGCGATATCGCCCACGGCGTCAGTCGTTATAACAGCGATGCATTACGCCGTATTGCCGGACACCACTCGCAAGAAATTGATGCAATACTGGGATATGAATACGGCCCGGTTGCCGTTCACCGTGATGACATGATTACCCGTTAAGGAGCTGGCCGATGCTGGAACAAATGGGCATTGCCGCGAAGCAAGCCTCGTATAAATTAGCGCAACTCTCCAGCCGCGAAAAAAATCGCGTGCTGGAAAAAATCGCCGATGAACTGGAAGCACAAAGCGAAATCATCCTCAACGCTAACGCCCAGGATGTTGCTGACGCGCGTGCCAATGGCCTTAGCGAAGCGATGCTTGACCGTCTGGCACTGACGCCCGCACGGCTGAAAGGCATCGCCGACGATGTGCGTCAGGTGTGTAATCTCGCCGATCCGGTGGGGCAGGTAATCGATGGCGGCGTACTGGACAGTGGTCTGCGTCTGGAGCGCCGTCGCGTGCCGCTGGGGGTGATTGGCGTGATTTATGAAGCGCGCCCGAACGTGACGGTAGATGTCGCTTCGCTGTGCCTGAAAACAGGTAACGCGGTGATCCTGCGCGGCGGCAAAGAAACGTGTCGCACTAACGCTGCAACGGTGGCGGTGATTCAGGACGCCCTGAAATCCTGCGGCTTACCGGCGGGTGCCGTGCAGGCGATTGATAATCCTGACCGTGCGCTGGTCAGTGAAATGCTGCGTATGGATAAATACATCGACATGCTGATCCCGCGTGGTGGCGCTGGCCTGCATAAACTGTGCCGCGAACAGTCGACGATCCCGGTGATCACAGGTGGTATAGGCGTATGCCATATTTATGTTGATGAAAGTGCAGAGATCGCTGAAGCCCTGAAAGTAATCGTCAACGCGAAAACTCAGCGTCCGAGCACATGTAATACGGTAGAAACGTTGCTGGTGAATAAAAACATCGCCGATAGCTTCCTGCCAGCATTAAGCAAGCAAATGGCGGAAAGCGGCGTGACATTACACGCAGATATAGCTGCGCTGGCGCAGTTGCAGGCAGGCCCCGCGAAGGTGGTGGCTGTTAAAGCCGAAGAGTATGACGATGAGTTTCTGTCATTAGATTTGAACGTCAAAATCGTCAGCGATCTTGACGATGCCATCGCCCATATTCGTGAACACGGCACGCAACACTCCGATGCGATCCTGACCCGCGATATGCGCAACGCCCAGCGTTTTGTTAACGAAGTGGATTCGTCCGCTGTTTACGTTAACGCCTCTACGCGTTTTACCGACGGCGGCCAGTTTGGACTGGGTGCGGAAGTGGCGGTAAGCACACAAAAACTCCACGCGCGTGGCCCAATGGGGCTGGAAGCACTGACCACTTACAAGTGGATCGGCATTGGTGATTACACCATTCGTGCGTAAATAAAACCGGGTGATGCAAAAGTAGCCATTTGATTCACAAGGCCATTGACGCATCGCCCGGTTAGTTTTAACCTTGTCCACCGTGATTCACGTTCGTGAACATGTCCTTTCAGGGCCGATATAGCTCAGTTGGTAGAGCAGCGCATTCGTAATGCGAAGGTCGGAGGTTCGACTCCTCTTATCGGCACCATTTAAATCAAGTAGTTACCTCACATTCAATTACACCACATTTTCCTCCTGTGCCGTATTTGTGCCATTGTAACCCTGGCAATTCATCAAAATACTGTTCTGACATCAGGCAGTGCAGGTGCAGACATTTAAGCCAATTGCTGCCGCCATTCCTTGACGTGGTCAATCAGGGCGCGGAGCTTTGGTGCAATATTGCGACGCTGTGGGAAATACAGATAGAAGCCCGGAAATTGTGGAAGAAAGTCATCAAGCAGCGATACAAGCTTACCGCTTTCAATATATGGCCTGAAAGTTTCCTGAGTGGCAATTGTTATGCCTGCGCCGGCAAGAGCCAGCCTCAACATCAGACGCAGATCATTCTGCTAATCCCACCGATGCTTCGGTCTGGAGTGGTAAATTAATATTGGACACAGTTTTATTTTCTCTCTTTTTCGAGGGCTATATGAACAGGAAGAATACATCCCTAAGCGGTTAATGCTGGCGTAATCAATAGACCAGCATTAATCACGGATGATTACCAATCAGACAGATATGGTTAAATCATCGAATTCATAATTAATACTTTTTCTTACGCCGCTGAACAGCTTGAAAAGGATACATATTTTAAATATCAGTGAAGTGAACAGTTTATTGCCGTTATTAATAGAGATGGAGGAATAAATACGCGTATTCTACTATTGCAACAAAAACAACGATAATGATCAGTTTTCATCATGAAGTAACCTGACAGATATAAAAATGTTGATTGAGGCTAAATGCCTGGATGAAGGTTGTCGAGGGAGCCAGGTGGTTTTTTCTTTTGGGTGATCTCCATTGCTGGATAGTCCCCTCTTTCTCGCTCAAAGCAGACTGTACAGACCCTGGAATTGAACGCAGAGGGACTACCTGACACAATTTTGCACAGTGAAGAGTCGGTCGTTGTTAACGTTCAGATTTTCAATGTATCAATGACCATCCGCAGGGCGGGGGAGACGTTGCGATGAGGGTAATAGAGAAACAATCCCTCCATTCGCAGGCTGTAACGCTGCAACACCCTGATAAGCTTACCGTGTTCTAAATCATCCGCGACCAGTTCAACAGGAACATAGGCCAATCCGAGGCCCAGCCGGGCGGCTTCTGCTTCCATATAGCTGTCGGATAGGGCCCATTGCCCTTCAGGGCGATGAGTGATTTTTTTATCATCCTGATTGAGTTCCCACTGGTATACGCTGCCGTCGGCAAACTGATAGGCGATACAGGGATGCGCCTTTAAATCCGCCGGGGTTTGCGGAAAACCATAGCGACGAAAATGTTCCGGAGTCCCCACAATTGCCATCTCCATATCGGGCGTGATGCGTACCGCGACCATACCCTGGCCGACTTCAGGCCCCAGGCGGACACCTGCATCGAATCTTTCCTCGATGATATCGACGAACCGGCTCTCATTTATCAGTTCAAGCCGGATATCAGGATATCTCTGTTTAAATACCGCCAGCTTTGGCAGCAGGCATTTATCAATCGCGTGCTGGCTGGCATTGATACGCACCGTGCCGGAGGGCGTCTCTCGATAGTGCGCCAGCGTGGCAAGCCCAAGATCTAACATTTCAAATCCAGATGCCGTCTTCTGGTAGAGCTGCTCGCCTGCTTGTGTCAGCGACAGTTTACGCGTGGTGCGCACTAGCAGCTGGACGCCCAGCCTTTCTTCAAGCTCGCGAACAGAACGGCTGACTCCTGACTGAGCAAGACCCAGCCGCTGAGCCGCTGCGGTAAAGCTGCCTTCTCGCACCACCTGCATAAACAGGTACAGCTCGTTGTAGTTCTCCCTTTTCGCCATTGAAACATCCCCCCTTCATGCCGGCAATCTCCACATTAATTTATAACAATATGGTATTAATCTTAGCATTAATCGCCCCCTAATCAGCACTAATTCTGCTCACTATAATGACCCCATCAAAGCAAAGCACCGCAGCGTTGTCCGTCGGAAACCTGTATCTCTCTGTTGTTTTTTATGGGGATTTTTATGAAAGCCTTCACCCGCACGCTAAAAACCGCGATGCCGACCATGCTGCTTTTCGCATCATTAAGTGGAGTCACGACAATGAGTTATGCTGATTCAACCAATCCTAATGCCCCTGTGTCCATGACAGATAAATGGGATAAAACGTTCGCCGAGAGCCAGAAAGTCGATCACCGTAAAGTCTCGTTCCCGAACCGATATGGCATCACCTTAGTGGGCGATCTTTACCTGCCTAAAGACCGTGGCGATCGCAAGCTGGCGGCGATTGCGGTCAGTGGGCCATTTGGCGCGGTGAAAGAGCAATCCAGCGGCTTGTATGCGCAGACGCTGGCGGAACGAGGGTTTGTTACCCTGGCGTTCGATCCTTCTTACACCGGGGAAAGCGGCGGCTATCCGCGAAACGTCGCCTCACCGGATATCAACACTGAAGATTTCAGCGCGGCGGTGGATTTCTTAGGGCTGCAAAAAGAGGTAGATCGCAACCGTATCGGGCTGCTCGGTATTTGTGGCTGGGGCGGCATGGCGCTGAACGACGCGGCGATGGATACCCGCGTTAAAGCGGTAGCTACCAGCGTGATGTATGACATGAGCCGGGCGATGGGCCATGGTGTGGGGGATGGCAAAGACCGTTATTCTACCGCCGACCGTCGTGCTGTTCTGCAATATCTGAATGAACAGCGCTGGAAGGATGCGCAGAGCGGAACGTTCGCTCACGGTGGTCATGATATTAATGTCGACAGCAACGGCAAGGTCAGTGCGGGCGAGCGCATTCTGCCAGAAACGCTGCCGGCAAATCCTCATCCGGTACTGAAAGAGTTCTTTGACTACTATCGCATGCCGCGCGGCTTCCACGAACGTTCCGTTAACTCTACAGGGGCGTGGACGGCAACGATGCCGCTGTCATTTATGAATATGCCGCTGTTGAGCTACGCCAGTGAAATCACCATTCCGACGCTGATTGTGACCGGTGAGAAAGCGCATTCACGCTATTTTGCTGAAGATGCTTACAAGGCGGTTGGCAGTAAAGACAAAGAGCTGGTGGTGGTACCAGGGGCAAATCACGTGGACCTGTACGATAACGTGGCCGGAAAAATACCTTTCGCGAAGTTCGAACAATTTTTCCAGACCAAACTGAAATAAAACCTCTCCTGAATTGATGCAAAGCCATCGGCCATAGGCCGGTGGCTTTTATCCTGATCTTTGTGAAATTTCACTATGTCGACACTAAGCCAAACACTATCACCTCATCATCAGCGCGCATACTGGGGCGGTATTTTTGCCATGACCCTGTGCGTGTTTGTGCTGATTGCTTCTGAATTTATGCCCGTCAGCCTGCTCACGCCGATTACCCGCGATTTAGGCGTGACGGAGGGGCTGGCAGGGCAGGGGATTGCTATCTCCGGCGCGCTGGCGGTTCTGACCAGCCTGACGCTTTCAACGCTAGCTGGAAAGATGAATCGTAAGTTCCTGCTGCTGGGGATGACGGTTCTGATGGCCGTATCGGGGCTTATTATTGCGCTGGCTTCCAGTTATCTGATGTATATGGTCGGTCGTGCGATGATTGGTGTGGCCATTGGCGGATTCTGGTCGATGTCAGCGGCAACGGCGATTCGTCTGGTGCCGCAGCATCAGGTCACGCGTGCGCTGGCAATTTTCAACGCCGGTAATGCGCTGGCGACGGTCGTGGCCGCACCGCTGGGAAGCTATCTGGGGGCTACGGTCGGATGGCGAGGCGCTTTCTTGTGCCTGGTGCCCATCGCGGTTGTCGCCTTTATCTGGCAGTGCATCAGCCTGCCCAGTATGGATGCGAATAAAAGCCACACGTCATTTGGCGCGGTATTCCGCTTATTTAGCCGCCGCATGGTTGTGGTCGGCATGATAGCTTGTGGCCTGTTTTTCATGGGGCAGTTTGCGCTATTCACCTATGTGCGCCCGTTTCTGGAGTTGGTGACACGGGTTAATTCCTTAGGCTTGTCGTTGATTTTGCTGATTATCGGCGTGGCCGGTTTTATTGGCACGCTGGTTGTTTCGGCATTTCTCAACAGAAAATTCTACCCCACGCTGATGGCCATACCCGGACTGATGGCCGTCATTGCTATCGGTCTGATGCTGACCGGGCATCACGTCTGGACGGTCTCGCTGCTGTTAGGACTCTGGGGCATGCTGGCCACCGCCGCGCCAACCGGATGGTGGACATGGATTGCGCGTACGTTGCCTGACAACGCCGAAGCCGGAGGCGGGCTCATGGTCGCGGTGATTCAGCTCGCCATCGCCCTTGGATCAACAGCAGGAGGCATCGTATTTGACCGCCTTGGCTGGCAGAGCACGTTTGCTATGAGTAGCGTGCTGCTCCTTTGCGCTGGCGTACTGACCTTTGTTACCGCACGCCAGAAGGCCGGTGCGCTTTAGTCCGGCGAGGGCGCGCGTTGCTGAATAAGTTACACAAGGCGATGAGCGCCCACTATGGGTTGGGTGCTCTTTTAAACGATTTAGGTGATTTTCTAAAACGGCTACTGCAGATTTTTCTCTTAATTTATGGGTATTTCCCCCGGAGGCGAGAAAGCGCTCTCCACGCCCGGCCGCAAGGATCAGGACGACGGGGGCAGGCATGAATCCTCCTCCTGATGGAGACGTACAGAGGCGACTTCTGCCAGCACGGAGAGTGCCAGAGTACGCGCATCCCGGGCTTTGGGGAATATCCCGACGGGTGCCCGGATTTGCGCTGTCTCCTCCCTGGACCATCCCAGCTCGTGGAGCTTTTGCAGACGTAAAGTGTGGGTTCGATAGCTGCCCAATGCGCCGAGATAAAAGGGTTTTGCTTCTCGCGCGGCCTGCAACACTGGCAGCTCCCGGTTGAGATCATGGCACAGCAAAATGACCGCCGTATCGGTATCGATCTGAGCGCTGGCTGAGGCCGGAAAAAGATCGAAGATATGGCTGTCATAGCCTGTGGCTGCTGCAAGACTCGCGGTTGCCTGCGCCTCAAGAGAACGTCCGTAAATCATCAGCCTGACGCATGGCCTGAACCCCACCTCAAAGCCATTGAGATTCCAGCCTGTCCGGGTTTGCGTGGGCAGGCACACCAGCGATTGTGCTTGCGGATCGTAGCGCAGACCCGCCGGTTTTCTCTGTTCCAGGCGGTTCAGCACGGCGAGCAGAGGCTGTGCCGAGCGTAGTTTATGGAGCGTCAGCGTGATCCCACCGCCGCAGGGCAGAACGATGTCAAACCACGGCGAACCTTCGCCATAGCGAATTTCGCGATCGCGGCCTGAGCCCATCATCTCCAGCGCTTCAAAAGCGGCAGCGGCCTCCACGCAGCCGCCAGAGACAAAACCGCAGTAACGGCCATCTTCGCGCACCACCATCTGCGCCCCGAGCGGGCGCGCCGCGCCGCCGCGTATCTCCACCAGCGTCACCAGCACCGCTCCTTTACCGGACATTAGCGCCTCTACGGCGAAGCGCAGAATGGTCCGGTGGTCATCGGTGAGAAACGCCTGTTCTGGCTTATGCCAGTGCTCGTCTTTGTCAAAAAGCGAGTATGACATTGTTCCTCCTTAAACCACATCCGGCAGTTTATCGAGCAGCTTATCCAGAGTGATGGGATAATCCCGTACCCGAATACCGGTGGCGTTATACACCGCGTTGGCGATAGCCGCGCTCACGCCGCACAGGCCCAGCTCACCGACACCTTTGGCCTTCATCGGGGAGGATATGGGGTCGGTATCATCCAGGAAAATCACCTCCTGTTTTGGGATATCCGCATGGACCGGCACCTCATACCCCGCCATATCGTGATTAACGAAGTAGCCCAAACGGTCATCTACCGCCAGCTCCTCCATCAGTGCCGCGCCCATGCCCATAGTCATTGCGCCAATGACCTGGCTGCGTGCAGTTTTCGGATTCAGGATGCGTCCTGCAGCACACACAGCGAGCATACGCCGGACCCGAACTTCTCCCGTCGCGCTATGCACGCCGACCTCCACAAAATGCCCGGCAAAGGTCGACTGCTGGTACTCCTTGCTCAGTGTTCCGAATTCAATGCTCTCTTCCGCTGTCAGTCTGCCGCCTGCGGTGGCCTCATGTAGCATGGCGCTTCGGGTACCGTTGGTAATCTTACCGTCGGCAAACTGCGACTGCTCAGGATCAAACCCGACTGCCGAGGCAATCATTTCGCGAAGCTTCACACAGGCGGCGTAAACGCCGGAGGTGGAGGTATTCGCGCCCCATTGTCCACCAGAACCCGCAGAAACCGGGAAACTGGAATCGCCGAGGTGAACCGCAACCTGCTCCAGCGGTACGCCAAGCATTTCCGCTGCCGTCTGGGCCAGAATGGTGTAGCTGCCAGTGCCAATATCGGTCATGTCCGTTTCCACGGTAACGGTGCCGTTTTGTTCTAGGTGAACCCGCGCACCCGATTTTTCCAGCAGATTATTGCGAAAGCCCGCCGCAACACCGTGGCCGACTAGCCACTCCCCGTCGCGTACCTGTCCGGGTGTGGCGTTGCGCTGCTTCCAGCCAAATTTATCCGCTCCGGTGCGCAAGCACTCGATAAGCTGACGGCGAGAGAAGCGGCGCGTCGGGTCGGCGGGGTCAACCTGAGTGTCATTCAGGATGCGAAACTCGACGGGATCGATGCCCGCTTTTTCCGCCAGTTCGTCGATCGCGATTTCGAGCGCCATCAGACCGGGGGCTTCGCCGGGCGCACGCATGGCGTTCCCTTCCGGCAAATCAAGCGTGGCGAGCCGCAGGCCTGTATGACGGTTTGCCCCTGCGTAGAGTAATTCGCTTTGCTGTACCGCCGTTTCCGGCGTGCCACCGGGCAGGTTTCCGGACCAGCTTTCATGTGAGATAGCGGTGATTTTCCCGCTCTGGTCAGTACCGATACGCAAGTGCTGAAGGGTGGCGGGGCGGTGCGTGGTGTTATTGGGAATAGTGGGGCGGGGGAGCATCACTTTAACCGGACGTTTCACCGCACGGGCGGCGAGGGCCGCCAGCAGCGCATCGCTTCTCAGGAACAGCTTGCCGCCAAACCCTCCACCGATATACGGGGAGATAATACGCACATTCTCCACGGGCACTTTCAGCGTTTTTGCCAGATCGGTGCGGCACCAGTCAATCATCTGATTTGAGGTCCAGAGGGTAAGCTTATTTCCATCCCAGACGGCCATCGAGGCATGCGGCTCCATCGCCATATGGCTCTGGTCCGGGGTCGTGTAGGTAGCATCAATCTTTACCGCAGCGGAGGTGAAAGCCCCGTCAAAGTCACCAACATTTTTATCGGGCGTGTCTTCCGGCGGCTGACTGACGGCCTGTTTCTCGTCCGCCAGGGAGTAAGCTCCTTTATTACGGCGATAGTGCGCCTGCACCAGCGAGGCCGCCGCTCGCGCCTGTTCGAAGGTCTCAGCCACTACCAGCGCAATGGCCTGATGATAGTGCTCAATAGTGGGGCCGCCTAACAGCCTGGCGGTGTTTTTGTCGCCTTTGCCGAGTGCCCCAGCGTTACTGGCGGTAATGACAGCCAGTACGCCCGGCGCTTTTTGCGCGGCGTCCGTATCAAGGGCGGTGAGGCGTCCTTTGGCAATGGCGGAACTGACGATATAACCATAGGCGGCGTTGGGGGCTTCTTCATGCCATTCGTAGGCGTAGCGTGCCGTGCCGGTAGTTTTCAGCGGTCCGTCGATGCGGTCATGGGGACGACCGACAACCTTCAGCTGATCGATCGGGTTTTCCCCTGCGGGTTTATCAAATTTCATGCCAGTGCCCTCGCTTCAGCCAGTACGGAGGCAAGCGTTCGCTTCGCCAACAGGAGTTTAAAGGTGTTTTCAGCGGTGGGATGGGCGCTGGCGAACAGCGCGTCATACACGGCCTGCGCCCCCTGGGATAGCTGAGCATCCGCAGCCTCAATGCGCCAGGGCTTATGTGCTACTCCGCCCAGCGCGACGCGCCCGCTGCCGTCAGGCTGAATAATCGCCGCGACCGATACCAGGGCAAAGGCGTAGGAGGCGCGATCGCGCACCTTGCGGTAGATATGTTTTCCGCCGAGCGGCGGAGGTAATGCCACCGCAACGATAAGCTCACCGGGAAGCAGGGCGGTTTCAATGTGCGGCGTTTTTCCCGGAGGGTGATAAAAATCAGCCAGTGTGATACTGCGAGTCTTTCCCTCCGGCGTGATGGTTTCCACTACCGCATCCAGCAACCGCATTGCGACCGCCATATCGCTCGGATGGGTGGCAATGCAGGCTTCGCTTACGCCTACCACCGCGTGCTGACGGCTAAAGCCTTCAAGTGCCGCGCAGCCGCTCCCGGGCAGGCGCTTATTGCAGGGCTGATTGGTGTCGTAAAAATAGGGGCAGCGCGTGCGCTGGAGCAGATTACCTGCGGTGGTTGCCTGATTACGTAACTGACCAGACGCGCCAGCGAGCAGGGCGCGGGAGAGTACCGCATAATCACGACGCACGCGCTCGTGAGCCGCCAGGTCGGTGTTCCGTACCAGTGCGCCGATGCGCAGCCCACCCGCGTCGGTCACTTCAATCTTATCGAGCCCGAGCCCGTTCACATCGATAAGGTGGGTGGGCGTTTCAATTTCCAGCTTCATCAGGTCCAGCAGATTGGTCCCGCCCGCGATAAATTTTGCGCCGGGTACGCGCTGAGCACTAAGTGCCGCCTCGGCAGGGGTGTTCACACGTTCATAGGTAAACGCCTTCATGATTTTATCTCCCCCGCAGCGTCTTCAATGGCGGCAAGGATGTTAGCGTATGCACCACAGCGACAGATGTTGCCGCTCATACGTTCACGGATCTCATCGGCAGTTCTTTCTGGAGGGGAAACCAAATCGACCGTGACGTGACTGGGAATGCCGTCCTGAATCTCTTTTAGCACCGCTACTGATGAGCAAATTTGCCCGGAGGTGCAGTAGCCGCACTGGAAGCCATCATGTCTGATAAAGGCCGCCTGCATAGGATGAAGATGGTCTGGTGAACCCAGGCCTTCAATGGTGGTGATCTCGGCCCCCTGATGCATGACTGCAAGCGTCAGGCAGGCATTAAGCCTTCGACCATTGACCAGCACGGTACAGGCTCCGCACTGTCCGTGATCGCAACCTTTCTTGGTACCGATCAGATGCAGATTTTCACGCAAAGCGTCCAGTAGCGTGGTTCGGGTATCAACGTCCAACTGCTCGGTTTTGCCGTTCACCTTCAGTGTCAGGGGCATTATCTCTGGCGCGGGTGTAGCTGCCGGAACGCTTGCCGCAAGCGTAGAATGAGGATAAACCACGGCGGTCGCCGCCGTTGCGGCGCTGACTTTAATCAGATCGCGACGGGTCAAACTAAAATCGTGCGGCTCGTGCTTCCCAACCCGATTATCTTCGGGGTATTCGCCTTGGTTGCTCATACCAGGCCTCCGGTATTCTAAAGGGGAAAATAAGAGAGCGTTGCGAGAGTGCTGATGCTTTTTTAAATGTTAAGCATAGTCGGTGAGAGCAGGAGGATTATTCTTAAAACGCGAATGCAGCTATGAGCCCGGCTAATTAATTCATATTCGCCGATGACGGGAGCTCGTTTATTGCTTTAGTTGTGCGATGCAAAAACCGATAAGGAAACCTGTGATTGTCAGCTCTGCATCACCCTACAAATCTTTGTCACTTCTAACATAAAAATAGGGAGAAATGATGGTGCTTATATTCATTGGCGATTAGGAAACTATTTTGTTATACAAAACAATACAGTTCTTTACATTTGTCTTGTTTTATGAATACTCCTGAAGAGGTGTATAACATAATGGTACAAGCAGGGTAGATATGAATATATTTGAACAAACTCCACCGAACCGCAGACGTTATGGTCTTGCTGCATTCATTGGGCTGATTGCTGGCGTTGTTTCCGCATTTGTGAAGTGGGGGGCTGAAGTTCCATTGCCGCCACGTAGCCCGGTGGATATGTTTAATGCAGCGTGTGGCCCGGAATCATTAATCAGGGCTGCAGGCCAAATTGATTGCTCCCGTAACTTTCTCAATCCTCCGTACATTTTTCTTCGGGATTGGTTGGGACTGACAGATCCCAATGCGGCTGTTTATACCTTTGCCGGGCATGTCTTTAACTGGGTTGGTGTTACGCACATTATCTTTTCGATAGTGTTTGCTGTCGGTTATTGTGTGGTCGCTGAAGTATTTCCAAAAATTAAACTCTGGCAGGGCTTACTGGCAGGTGCTTTAGCCCAACTTTTTGTTCATATGATTTCATTCCCTCTCATGGGACTGACGCCACCTCTGTTTGATCTCCCGTGGTATGAGAATGTTTCTGAAATTTTTGGACATTTAGTCTGGTTCTGGTCCATTGAAATTATTCGCAGAGATTTACGAAACAGAATTACTCATGAGCCAGACCCTGAGATCCCTTTAGGCTCAAACAGATAATGCATTGAATGATAAAAATGGCGCAAATAAAGCGCCATTTTTATAGGTTAAAAACATTGTTTTTAACTTTCTGATGCAGATAGCCAATGAGTACATCGCGCTACTTCAGGATGCTGTAGATCCGGAGAACACTATAGAGGAAGAGGCATTGTTGCTGGCAGATGGAAGAAGTTTCGGGTTTTGTTATCCCTGAAAAACGAAGCCCCGCGATTATAGCTGGCGGGGCAGTGCAATTAATTATTGCATATTTATAACGGTGTCAGCCCGTATTTAGCTCTTGCACGATTGCAAGCCTCATTGACGACTCCGTTCTCACCAGACATGGCGAATTCTCTGCACGTGGACGATCGATTTTTATATATCGTGCAGCAGGCATTTTTGCCCGGTGTTCCTGCAAGGGCAATACATCGGGGGTTTTTCTGATTGGTACCGCTCATGCATCGGTGAAAAGGGGATATTTGTTCAGTGAGCCTAGCGGGAATGGTACCGCCAGCATCGTCGGCTTCGGCCCAGTAAAAAGAGACGCGGAAAAATGCACAACAGGCACCACACGTCATGCATGGATTCAGATTGCTCATAATTCACCAGTACAGCTATAAATCGTAAAGAGAACAGCGGTACATCGTATGTAAGAACGTACCGCGGTTGGCTGGTGTACTTTCGATAGTGTGAGTATTGAATGATTTCCAGCCGTTACCGATTTTACGTACTAATTCGTGAATAAACCACTCGTTAGCAGGCTGCCTGGTACCTTTCCGTGTCTCCTGAACACTATGGTGTACATATGAGAAAGCCCATCATTACAGGTGACATTGACGATCGCTTCCACATCATTTAAACGATTATTTGAGTCTCTGAGGTGGAGTTCTTCCCTCGTCCGATGGATAAGTCTTAGTCCGCCGAAGGGGGCTTAGCAGGACAGGAATCGCTAATCTTAATGAATTTGTCGTTATAGACCAGATAATGATTCCCCGGCTGACGTAACTCAGGCTGATGAACTACGTCTCCCGGACGTAGATACCAGGCATCGCCTTCCTCTTCGGTCGAATCACATCCTGGCTTAATCAGTAGCTTAAACCACGTGTTGCCAGTGTTACTTACCGTTCCTGTCACCTTGTCGAAGGACCATTTAAACTGAACCTGACGAGGTCGTACTACCAGAATGGTATCCATCACCACCACCGGCTCCGTGCTGACCTCGCCGCCGGTTGGGCTGCGTCTTGTCTGGTTGCGAGTGGGGACCTCGCGAAATGAGACCCGGTAGTAGCGCTCGCGGTTATCCCGTGGACCATGATAGTAAAATTTAAAATACTCGCTCTCACCAGCCTGCAACGCCAGCTGGCGGGGGGCGAAAAGCAGTTCACCATCCACCGGTCGGGTGCGCAATTCACTGCTGCCCGGGCTATCAATAGCACTGATGGCAATACGGTATATCCGTGCGCTTTTGTTGTTATTCACTACACGTTTGCTGACAAAGTCAGTCTCGGACGGCAGCGAAAATGTCAGATTGCCGACCGAAATCGCCTGTGTCAAAGGTGCCGCCAGCATACAGACCGCTGTCAGCAGGGCCTTAGTTAATGTTACGCCACGTCGCCTGAACATGAATCTCTCCTGAAGCGCTGACTTCGCCAAACCAGCCGTTATCATCTACCGTACGCAGAGAAATGGCGTTATCCATTGGAATCGAAAATTTGACTGTGGTCTTATCCATCTGCCCCACTTCGCCAGAGATATCAGTCCACGGTGTGGTCAACCACAGCGCATCGGTCATATCCCGCCAGCTATCATCGCACCCGGCATCGTAGGTTTTTGTAGCTCCGTTGCGGGTAATAAAGGAAAGTGTCGCCGGGAACGGTACTTTCGCCTTACCGTCATCGGAGCTGAAGACACAATAGGAGCGCCCGCCAATCACCTGCGCGGGTCCGGTCACCTTGATCAGCACTTCGTCGGCAGCTGTTTTACCGCTGGTGGTTACGATATAGCCGAAATCGAGTGCCGACTCGCCGCTGCCGACATATCCCTCCCGCGATGGTGTCTGAGTATATTCATCGGAGATAATACTGATGCTGAAATCACGGGGTTTGATAATCAGCGTGTTGGAGGTAGAAAATTCATACCAGCCAGACTCCGGTGATGTGGTGTTCTGAAAGCGAAAGTTGAATAGATCTTTGGTGTTGATATCGCTGATCCCGAGGTTCACCATCTGCTTAAAGAAGTTGCTCGAGAAGAAAACATAGATCGAGTCTGCGCTCTTCATCTCGTTGAAGGTGTAGTAATAGGCGGTATTGCTCACCGGTTTCCATGAACTGCCATTCAGACTGAACTGCATATCGTACGCCCCGACGGCCGAGGCTAACGACGAGTTGGCGATCGCCGGGAATATATGGATTGAGGTGTTGCTGAGTCCGTTTGTTTGCAGGGTATAGTTAACCATCTTACAACTTAATCCTGAACGGCTGCCGATGGTTTGCGTCCGGCAGTCGGCGTTCCCTTCGCCCAGAGTCGGTACTCCGTCGCTGTTGATAAATACTTCCGCCAGCGAGTGGGTATTTATCAACCGCAGATTTGCTGCTTTCGTATGGGTGACGTTGCGAACATACCAGTTGCCGGAGGCCTGATCCTTACAGCGTGCGCCGCTGCTGGCGTCATAGTTCACAGAGGTCTGGCAGGCATTGATGGTCATTGTAAAGCTGCTGCCGACGGGCATTTGTTGCAGATACTGGTAAAACGCGTCTGACAACATGCCGTGCATCCACTTCGCGCCGCCGCTGGTCACCGTCGCGCCATAAAATCCACTGGCGTCGGTGGTTTGCGGCAGGATAAGACTGGTGGTCATATTACACCCTGCGTACCAGTTGATGCAGCGCAAGCCAGTTAAAGGAGATGAAACTGGTGAATTTTCCAGCCACATATCAAACTTCCAGTTGGTATAAAGGCCGGTGTTGTAACCGTTATCAATGTAGCCGAGACTTTGCTGATAGATGGTTCCTGAACCATTGTATTTTAAACCGGTCCAGCGGTTGGCACCGGTCAGGCGCGGATCCAGCGCCCCGCCAGGCGTGACGAAAAAGTTGTCGTCTGAGTTGTTTTCGACAAACACAAACTCGCGTGCCGGAGCATCCGCCCAGGTTGTTTTGCTCACTGCCGCTCTGAGCGCGGTTGCAGGCCAGATTAGCGCAAAGATTATCGTCGCTATCAGTAGGTTAACTCTCATTCTCTTCTCCTGTCTGCGTCACCGCCGCCCACGATGAGAGGCCGCTGCAGACCACATCACCGACCCAGACGGCACCGCGCGCCTGGTTGAGTTCCAGTGCCACTTCGCAGGTTTTATTGCCACTGTAGCGAAAATCGATAGTGGGGTATTTCTTGTCCACATCCATGACAAACTCGCCGTTTTCATCGGTTCGGGTTCGGCCGATATGGTTGTTAATCCGTGCGTTAGCCAGCAGTGTGCCGTCTTCCGCACGGATACGACCGGAGACGGTAACCATCTGCTTCACCTCTGGCTCAATGACAGCGACATTGCCTGGATAGAGAGTCAGATGGCTTTTGCGACCGCTGACGATATCGTAACTGTCGAGTGAGTTTTTGCTGTTCTGTAACTCCACCTCATATCTTCCATAGGGAGAGAGCGGGAGATAGTTACGCTTGCCGTTAAGCGGGAAAATCCGCCCGTTGATTTTGGCGCTGATCTGACCATCGTTCTCCAGGCCAGTGTCGAATATCACCCCTGCATTGCCATCGGTCCGCCCGCTGGCAGCGATGTTTTTACCTTGCCAGCCGACGCTGCCGTTGGCGGTCAAATTGGTATTGATGTAGCCGTCCGCCGCGCTATTGACGTTCAGCGTTCCGCTGGCGTAACGAGCGTCGAACTGTGCATACGCCCCACCGCTGAGGGTTTTGTCATCACCGGTATCGCCGGAGATGGCTCGTGACAGATTGGCACCAACAGTGCGAATGGTTCCTTCATCAAACTGTTTGCGTGCTGACAGGTTTGCCATGGTGTAGCCGTTTTGATGGGTCATCCCTGCGCTAAACCAGTTGCCCAGTGGTAGCGAGAGATCGAGAGCGATATATTTCCCTGTATTGGCGCTGCTGTCGCCGTTGTTATAGCGCTGAATACCGGCCCGCAGGCCAAGCGAACCAAAGGTACCGCTGTAGACACTTTGATAGTAATCTGCCGTGTAATAATGGCTGTTGTAGCGGCAGTCATCATTGTAGCTGATGCTGAACGTACCCAGCTTCGACCACAGTGAGTTCAGGTTGAGTGTGCCGCCGATTGCACGGTTGTCGGCATCGCTACGTCGCAATTGATTGCCAATGCGGGTTTTTTCCTGGTTAACCCACAGCGAACTGAAGCCTCCAGGTAGAGTGGCGCTGATGCTGGCGATGTTGCTCCATGAGCTGTCACTGGCCAGCATGTTTTGCAGGTTAACGTTGATCGCCCCCCCAAGCGGCAGCGTCAGACGGGTTTCACCCACCGCCTGATTATCGTATCCATATCCCGTTGCCGCCCAGCTAAGCGTACTCAGTGAGCCGGAGGTTGAGGCACCTGCCAGCCAACTCTCTTTAGCTGGTCGCGTCTTTTTCCCGTTTTCCGACCAGCGATCCATATGAAAGCTACCGCCCCATATCTGCCACGCCAGTGGTGCACCGACGCCGCGCCCCCGGCTAAACAGCTTATTGACCCGCTGGGTGCGTTTGCTGATCACGCGACCGTTAACGATCACCTCAACTTCCACATCGTAAATACCGTACGGTAGACCCCGGGTATCCACTTCATGATTGCCCATGGTGAAGTTCTGAACGCTTAGTAGTCGCCCATCACGGGTGAGATGTACTTCGCCCGCCGCCGGTAAAAAGGCGATCACTGGCGTGGCTGACTGGCTGCTGTCGAAGATGGTGGAGCTGGCCTGGTTTCCCCAGGAAAGGCCGTAAATCTTCCCTGCTGAAATGGCGGTCATCGGCCCTAAGGACTGCAAGTTCCAGGTGTCGAGCATTCCACCGGCAAATCGGTGACCAGCAAAATCGCGTTCATACATCGCTTTATATAATTCACTGTCCTGTTGACCGCTACCAATCCCGTACAGTGAGCCGTCGAGCACCACGTGATGTTCGCGCAGCGCAGTAACGTTATTCAGCGACAGATAGCTGGATGTGTTGCTCCCGCCGTTACGCAACTGGTTGTTATAGACGCCGAAGTTATAGCTCAGATTACTGCTGAGGGTGTTAACACTGGACTGCCCGATGTCTTCGCTACGTGAGCGTAGTACGGTGCCCAGCGCTTCGCGCTTGACCACCAGCTGCAGCAGCAGTTGGCGCAAGCTGAGATCCAGCTGCGCGTTGTCAGTCAGGGGGATGGTAAGGGCCTCATTGAACGGGGCGTTGGCCAGAGCCATCAGCTGCTGTCGAGTTTGTTCGCTGACACTGGCGTTATCTTCACTCTCTTCCAGCTGTATTTTCCGGATGCGTAGCTGTCCATCATCCAACCAGATAAAAGCGCTGCCGATTCGCTGATCGTCCTGGCGACCCTGGCTACCGGCAAGATGAATATAGAGCGGGACGCTCATGCCGTCCTGAAGCGCCTGACTGAAGGCCTGCGGAATAATCACCCCACCGATTTGCTGCGCACTTATGTCAGCAGCGCTGGCATCGGGCTGAACGAACAAAAAGACCATGCCGAAGGCAAACTGGGCTTTCAGTCCTGGGGAGAACCGTCGTAAAGGCATTGTCGTTATCCATCTGCACAGCTATCTATTTCACGGGAATGAACTTATCACCCTGCCAAAGTGCAACCCGTCCTTTGTTATCCGCCGTATCCACGCGGGTAAAACGACGCGACTTACCCGGCATCAGGTAGTAATTCTCTTTACACTCCTTACCATTGGCGGCTTTCAGGCAGGGGCCGTAGGCGAGGATCCGCAGCGTCGCATTTCCTGTATTTGTCAGGGAGCCGTTGGCGTACTGAAAGTGGTAGTTTGCCTGGCGGGGTGCGACGACCAGAATGGTGCCGATGCGGGCGGAAGCAGTGGCCACAGCGCTGCGGTTGGCATTATCGCGCTGCGCATCACTGAGGGCCTGATCAAACCAGACAATGCGGTAGTAGCGCTCTTTTTCATCTGCTGGTCCCTTATAGAAGAAGCGGATCACTTCGCTGGCTTGGGCGGGTAGCAGCAAGCTGGCGGGAGTGAGTAGCAACTCATCCGGCTTGTCCATTGCGATAACCTGCCCGTCGTCAAGCGGTGAAGAGAGCCGTTCGAGACGGATATTGATGAGGCGGCCACTGTCGGTACTGTTTTGGATCGTTTTGCTCAGCGTGCTGCTGTCACTGTTCATAAACGATGATATATCGCCGACATCCAGCGCCTGGGCCGGAGATATTCCGGAAAACAGCAGAGCGAGAGGCAGAAGGTGCTTTTTCATAACAATTCCGTCCAGGAATAAAGCAGGGGGGTACCCCTGCTGGTACATCAGAGAGATTAACTGGTCCAGGTAGCGTCGAACTGTACGCTAACGTCGCCGCTCCAGATGCCTTCCGGTAGAGTGCTGTAATCGGTTACTGCGGTGGTACCATTGGTGGTGCCGCTGATGATGGAGAAAGTGAAACCATCCTGTGCGGTGGTACGATTGCTGGCATTGTAACCGTTAGCCAGTGGGCTAAGGTTGCCGCCCAGTACGCCGTTGGCGGTATCGATCATCACGGTATCGCCAGTTTTTTCGACTGCCGCGCCGTTATAATCAACGCCCACATTCAGTGTGGAACCTGAGGTATCCAACTGGGTTAAGGTGTTGGTGATAAGACGTGAGGTCAGTTTAAAGGCGGTAGCCGTTGAGTCACCCTCGATAGCTACGTCAAATAGACCTTTCTGTGAGTTAAAACCTTTAATGCCTTCGGCATACTGGAACGCCTGGCTACCGAGTGGCGTCACAACCAGTTTACTGGTGGTGTCTTTTTTGGCTGTTGCCGACCAGGTCGCTACAGCCTGAGCCGTTACGTCAGCAGCCTGCGCCACACCCATGCCGGTAAACACCGTTACCAGAGCTATTGCCAGAACCTTTTTTTTCATTGCATTTCTTCCCGAGTTGAATTGAGGACGTGATGTCCCTGTGAGTCATTTTTTAAAACTAACTTGCCTGGAGTTTACGGAACCAACTTATATATTTTTGAGTACAGCTTGGCCTCAGCATTACGCCGATGGGTATACACTGTCTTCACACTACAATTTTCAATTCTGGCAATCGATTTAGGCAGCATTCCCTGAGCCGTCATGCGGATAATTTCCATTTCCCGGTCAGTGATTTTATCTTTCTTAATATCTTTTCTCAGGAACCTGCCATTAATCACATAGGCCAGTTCTTTTCTAATATCTCGACTCAGTCCAGCGTATACCACGCCCCTAATATTGCTGTTGTAATACCAATAATTTGCTAAGGCTTCTGACTTTCTGGCCGCAATCAATACGACCTGTTTCCCCTTTACCGCGGATAACCACTCATTATCACGGTTTATAAACTCAGTTAAAGAATCCGTATTGAGATTGATAAACACGAAATCTTTTCTGATTTTCTCCAGCGATAGATAAATTAATCTGTCGATATCCACAATCAGTTCAGATAGTCCTTTATAGAAGTAGGCGTCATGGGGAGACCAGATGTATTTATCAGAACGGTTTTGACATTCCATATGGTTTTTAACCTCATAGTCCCTGCTGTAATCATTTTGCCATGTCACTACTTTCCAAACCTGTAATTTTTACAGGTACATTCAGTTTCTTTAGTAAATCGGAAGTAAATAAGATACGTAGCACATATCAATATAGGTTAAACGAGATTAAGTTTTAATTATTTCGATTAGGTTTAAATTTATGTTTTTTTCCTGATGAGTGTCAATATGTGAACAGAAAAGGAATTCCATGGTTAAGTCAATATTTAGAAAAACTGAAAATATTGCTTTTTTGATAAGAAGAAAAAGACATTCAGTTTCATAAGGTTATTGGCAATATAACGTTCAATTCTTACTTGCATTTTATATTAGCCAGGAACTTTGCCCTGAGGTGTTAGGAATAGTCTTAATGTGTTGTGTGATGGACTAGTAAAAAAACAAGTTTAAATGATAAGAAATAGAATATAAAACTATCATGAGTCATAATTAAAGATGATTTGCCAATCAGTAAGGTGTTTTAATGGATTAACATGCCGCACAAAATGGTTATGGGTGTTCATCCCAATAAGTGATGAAAAATTAAACAGGTGTAAGTACGTCATCTGTCCGGTAAGCCCCCTAAGAGCCAAATTAAGTGAAGTTAAACGAAGACTGCCAGTTGTCACAGGAACGATGGCCTCTTTGCCAGGGCACTGCATTCAGTCATCTGTGCGCGTTACTCTAACTGGCACTCGAACGTCGGCGATGGGGTTACCGGTGGATCAGGCCGTTCCTGTGACGTAAACGTTTTTATGTCAGTACCAACAGATTTACCACATTTATCATCTTAACCGTTTGAGTGTAAATGCAGGCTGCGTCGCAAAGGGAGGAAACTGAGTGGCGTGTTCAGTCTAAAAGAGAGTTGATGCCAGCATACAGGGCGCACCTGGTTAACAAGTCAACATTAATATAATGGAATATTCGGAGAGAAACGTCAGGCAGTTGACCTTAAATGAACAGGAAGATACATCCCCAGGAAAATTAATGCTGGTGTAATAAATACACCAACATTAATCAGGTCTGATTATTAATCAGACAAATATCATTAATCCGTCGAATTTTGAATCAACGTTTTTTCTTACGACCCTGAACGGCCTTAAAACGTGGATTAGATTTACAAATCACATATAGCCGTCCTTTTCGCTTCACAATCTGACAGTCTGGATGGCGTTCTTTTGCGGTACGCAGAGAGTTAAGGACTTTCATCATGCCCCCTTTTTCGTGCTAACAAAACGACCAAAACGTTGGGTGAATCGTGCAACATTTCCTTCTGATGCCACTGTTCTCAGCTTCCCTGTATAGAACGGGTGCGATTTAGAAGAGACATCAATTGTCACGTACGGATACGTTACGCCATCCAGCTCAATCTCACGGTCTGTTTTGATAGTCGAGCCGATTTTAAAGTACTCATCAACACTGGTGTCGTGGAACACCACAGTACGATACTCAGGATGGATATTGGGCTTCATCATTTTTACCTGTTATGTTATAACATAACCATAAAGATACATGCTCATCCGGATCATTTCAACACCCAATCCCTGTGACTATTTGTGGTATGTGGAATTTCCCCAACGGGGAAGTCTGACATTGTTAGCAGCCGTTGGCGACGCTCCCATAAACGCCTGGATGAGTGATTGATGATAGTTTCGCTTTTTCGAGAATGGAGGTTATCTCCACTTTACTGGCCGATGATTTATCGCAGTATGATTGATTACCTGACAGCGTGTATTCCTCTCCCACGGATATAATAATTACTTACAAAAAGGGAGAGGATGCATATTTTAAATATCACTGAAGTGAACAGTTTACTGCCGTTATTAATAGAAATGGAGAAATAAATAGGCGTATTCTACAATTGCGACAAAAACAACGATATTAATCAGTTTATGACTGATTTGTTGTACTTTATTCTCTTTCATTGGTACTTCCTCGCTTTAAAAAAGAGTGCACTTCGTAAGTGCCCTTATATAAATAACGAGTTTGGTCAACCAATTTTTTGACATGTATCACAAATTTGAATAGATGTATTACATCGGCTGTCTTTTATTGCCCCAACGTCATTGATATATGTCGCCTGAAGTCAGTCCGGGAATGAGTCTGATCTCAAAACTGGCCCAGCCCGGGCGTTGATTGGCGCTGAGGAGCATATCGCATCTCATCATAATGTCGTATCTCCTGGGGTGTTATACAAGATATCGTTGTTGGTGACCTGGGAGAGGAATTGAGTTCTATTAAACCGTCAACTATGCCGGATACATACTGGATTACACAGCAGGCACGCCTTACGAGAGAACGTGCCGCAGTGACGAGTTAATTATCTGAAAGAATTTGCGAGGCTGTATCGGTTACTCATTGATTTGATAGTTTTACTCTCGGGAGAGTAATCGATATTTAATCCATTAACGGAAACCAGCCAGTTCCTTTCGATGTCTGAATTTCCTTGGCGTGACATAGGTATATCCTGTAATTACTAAACCAATATTTTGTGAGCGACGTTTATAATATTCGAGTTCTTGCTCAGAGATGGTTCCATCAGGATTAGCTGACCAGGTCGTCATAGGAGCCATAACGATACGATTACATGGCTTTATTTTTTCTGTCAGCATAAAAGGAGAAAACAGTGATAGGTGTTTATTTGTCATGACAATACCTCAAATGTTTATCTGATTTTGATGCGTATATTTAAACTGGTTAGTTGTTACCAGTTTTGGAACCAGGATTTTTGGCTTTGTTTTTATTTATAATTGCTGTTAGTGCTTTTATTGATTTTATGGTGGAGAAAAGAGTAAAAATAGAAAGTTAATGATGTGTGTCAGAATATCGGTAAGAAGAATGGCGCAATCGTGAGGATACGTTTATTCATAATAAATCTCCTGTAAGTTTAGAATTATTTTCGATACAGCCAGATTATCATTGTTACTAATAATGTGGTTAAAATAATAGCATCTATGCCCCCCTTCATGAGTGTCTGTGAAGAGGATGCTTCTACAAGGAAATCGCCAATGCTCAAAGAAAACTTCAACGAACTGCAAATCTTTCTTGTGGTGGCAAGAGAGCGAAGTTTTACCAAAGCAGCGGGCAAACTCGGCGTCTCTCAGTCTGCACTTAGCCATGCAATGAAGACTCTGGAGGAAAGGCTCAATATCCGCCTCCTGACACGGACTACCCGCAGTGTGGCTCCTACAGAAGCGGGGGAGAGAATCATTGCCTGCCTTGAACCGCGTATTGACGAGCTTGAACAGGAACTGGAATCACTTATTCAATTGAACGGCACGCCCTCCGGGAATATTCGGTTATCTGCCGGGGAACATGCCGCGCGAACTCTGGTCTGGCCGAAGCTAAAACCTTTTCTCAGAGAGTATCCCGAAATCAATGTCGAACTGGTGGTGGATAACGGTTTTGTCGATATTGTTGAAGGCCGTTTTGATGCCGGGATACGACTGGGTGAAAATGTTGATAAAGATATGGTTGCAGTCAGGATTGGACCAGATATGCGGATGGCTGTGGTGGGAGCTCCGGCGTATTTTGCTGCAAACCCTGCGCCTGAAACGCCTCATGAGCTACAAAATCATCGCTGCATCAACATGCGTTTGCCAACTGCCGGTGGGCTTTACCACTGGGAGTTCGAGCGAGAAGGGAAACCGCTTCGCGTTAAGGTTGATGGGCAACTGACGTGTAGTCCATTGCCAGAAAGAATTGATGCCGCGTTATCAGGGTTTGGGATCGCTTGTGTCCCTGAAGACATGGTTCAGGAGTATATAAAGTCAGGCAAGCTTATTCAGGTGTTACAGGAGTGGTGTCCAACTTTTCCTGGGTATTATCTTTACTACCCCAGCCGCAAGCAGCATCCGCCAGCTTTTGCGCTGTTGATCGATGCGCTTCGCTACACCGAATAACGGGTCCTTTATCCTGGACCCGTTTGGGTATTAGCGGCCTACGCGTGCCTGATGTTCAGGCGAGTAACGTTCACCGACGATTTTAATTGTTTCCAGCGCCTCGGTTATCTGCTGCGTATCTTTCTGCGAAAGAACAATGTCAGCAGCGGCCAGGTTTTCTTCCAGCCGGTTCAGTTTAGTGGTGCCAGGGATGGGAACAATCCACGGCTTTTGTGCTAATAGCCATGCCAGTGCGATTTGTGCAGACGTTACCCCTTTCTCCGCAGCCAGTTCACCTAACAAGGTGACCAGTTTTTCATTGGCTTCAATGGCTTGTGCTGCGAAACGCGGTACGGTGCTGCGGTAATCATCTTTGCCGAAAGTGGTTCCCGGCTTAATCGCCCCTGTCAGGAAACCTTTACCTAGTGGGCTGAAGGGGACAAAACCAATCCCCAGTTCCTCCAGCAACGGCAGAATTTCCTGTTCAGGCTCACGCCACCACATGGAATATTCGCTTTGCAGGGCGGTGACAGGTTGTACCGCATGCGCACGACGAATGGTTTGTGCGCCAGCCTCGGACAGACCGAAATGTTTGACCTTACCTTCTGCGATGAGGTCTTTCACCGTTCCTGCAACATCTTCAATAGGAACATCTGGATCAACACGGTGTTGATACAGCAGGTCAATAACATCTGTTTTCAGACGACGTAATGATCCTTCAACGGCTTCACGGATATGTTCCGGACGGCTGTTTAAAATCTGCTGCTTATTATCATCGCCGAAGGTAAAACCGAATTTAGTGGCAATTACCACGCGGTCACGAAACGGTTTTAAGGCTTCGCCGACCACTTCTTCATTCAGATACGGACCATACACTTCGGCGGTATCGAAGAAGGTGACGCCACGTTCAACCGCAGCACGAATAAGTTCGATAGCCTGACGGGTATCGGTCGCCGGGCCGTAGCCGTGGCTTAAGCCCATGCAACCGAGCCCAAGGGCGGAGACTTCGAGTCCGGATTTACCCAGATAACGTTTTTGCATTGAATGAATACCTCTTTTATCGCGGCTTAAACATCAAGTTTGCGGCCAGTCAGCCATTCCACCATTGCGGGATCGCGGTGAGAGAAGAACGCGCTGGTTGCGGTATCCAGGGCGGTAATTTGCAGCATATCTTCAGGACTGAGTTCAAAATCGAGAATGTTGATGTTCTCTTCCATGCGTTCTTTTTGCACTGATTTTGCCAGTGAAATAATGCCTCGTTGGTAGATCCAGCGCAGAACAACCTGGCCCACGCTTTTGCCATACTTCTCGCCAATTGCCGTGAGAACAGGATGCTGGAACAAACCGTTTTTACCTTCCGCAAACGGTGCCCAGGCTTCTGGCTGAATGCCACGACTTTGCATCCACGGAACGGCGTGTAGCTGCTGATTGAAAGGGTTAACTTCAACCTGGTTTACCGCCGGAACGACTTTATTAAAGGCGATAAGGTCAGCCAGTCGGTCAGGATGGAAGTTACTGACGCCAATAGCGCGAATTTTACCGGCCTGTTGCAGCTCTTCCATGGCACGCCAGGCTCCGTGGACATCGCCGTATGGCTGGTGAATCAAATACAGGTCAACGTAATCAAGTTGCAGTCGATTCAGAGAGCGTTCGAACTGGGCTTTGGCCCCTTCGTAACTGGTATCCTGCAACCAGAGTTTTGTGGTGACAAAGAGTTCGTTACGGGCGATACCGCTTCGTTTCAGTGCGTTCCCGACCTGGGTTTCATTTTGATAGGAGGCGGCGGTGTCAATCAGTCGATAACCGATGTTAATAGCGTCAATGACCGCTCTTTCGCATTCGGCGGCATCGGTCATCTGAAATACACCAAAGCCCAACAGGGGCATTTCAATACCGTTGTTCAGTTTTACTTTTTGCATGGTGTTATCCTTCCGTTATCGTTCATGAGAAGCATAACGTAAAGGGAAAAGCTCGATTAGACGGCAGGATTTGTCAGGGGTTATGAACGAAATTCATAAATCTGCTTAAGTGTTGCGATGAGTCGTGCAAGTTCGATATCCCTGCAATTCACAGTCTGATGAAGGAAAATGAATATCCATAAAAAATATATTGGTTTATCCTGGTGTATATACCTACTTCGACGTACTCCCAATAGCAGTTAATTAAAGACGTGTCATTATTATTCACTCTTAATAATGAATTATTCACTGCCCGCAGAGTAAGAAATATAACTTAAGTATCTATTTAATAACTTGCACAAAAAGCTAAATTTTTACCCATAAATAAAAATATAATCCCGCGCCCAACCACCTGATGAGTGGCTACAGACACTGGATATATTAGGTGGCGGTGTACTTTCTTACATAAAGGTATTTCCTTTTCTGCGGAAAAGGAAACCGGGAAATCCCCGGTTTTTCTGACAAGCAGACGCCATTATTTGTGTCTGCCTATGTTCGTTAATTCGTTCATCAGGAAATTATCTCAATGTCACGTTATAAAACAGGTCATAAACAACCACGATTTCGTTATTCAGTTCTGGCCCGCTGCGTGGCGTGGGCAAATATCTCTGTTCAGGTTCTTTTTCCACTCGCTGTCACCTTTACGCCAGTAATGGCAGCACGTGCGCAGCATGCGGTTCAGCCACGTTTGAGCATGGAAAATACCACAGTAGCTGCTGATAATAATGTGGAGAAAAATGTCGCGTCGTTTGCCGCAAATGCCGGGACATTTTTAAGCAGTCAGCCAGATAGCGATGCGACACGTAACTTTATTACCGGAATGGCCACCGCTAAAGCTAACCAGGAAATTCAGGAGTGGCTCGGGAAATACGGTACTGCGCGCGTTAAACTGAATGTCGATAAAGATTTCTCGCTGAAGGATTCTTCGCTGGAAATGCTTTATCCGATTTATGATACGCCGACAAATATGTTGTTCACTCAGGGGGCAATACATCGTACCGACGATCGTACTCAGTCAAATATTGGTTTTGGCTGGCGTCATTTTTCAGGAAATGACTGGATGGCGGGGGTGAACACCTTTATCGACCATGATTTATCCCGTAGTCATACCCGCATTGGTGTTGGTGCGGAATACTGGCGTGATTATTTGAAACTGAGCGCCAATGGTTATATCCGGGCTTCTGGCTGGAAAAAATCGCCGGATGTTGAGGATTATCAGGAACGCCCGGCGAATGGCTGGGATATTCGTGCTGAGGGCTATTTACCTGCCTGGCCGCAGCTTGGCGCAAGCCTGATGTATGAACAGTATTATGGCGATGAAGTCGGGCTGTTTGGTAAAGATAAACGCCAGAAAGATCCACATGCGATTACCGCTGAAGTGAATTACACGCCAGTGCCTCTTCTGACCCTGAGTGCTGGGCATAAGCAGGGCAAGAGTGGTGAGAATGACACTCGCTTTGGCCTGGAAGTTAATTATCGGATTGGCGAACCTCTGGAAAAACAACTCGATACAGACAGCATTCGCGAGCGTCGAATGCTGGCAGGCAGCCGCTATGACCTGGTTGAGCGTAATAACAATATCGTTCTTGAGTATCGCAAATCTGAAGTGATCCGTATTGCTCTGCCTGAGCGTATTGAAGGCAAGGGCGGCCAGACGGTTTCCCTGGGGCTTGTGGTCAGCAAAGCAACTCACGGTCTGAAAAATGTGCAATGGGAAGCGCCGTCTTTGCTGGCCGCAGGCGGAAAAATTACGGGGCAGGGCAATCAGTGGCAAGTGACGCTCCCGGCTTATCAGGCAGGCAAAGACAATTATTATGCGGTTTCAGCGATTGCCTACGATAACAAAGGCAATGCCTCGAAACGTGTGCAGACAGAAGTGGTTATTAGCGGAGCTGGTATGAGCGCCGATCGCACGGCGTTAACGCTTGACGGTCAGAGCCATATTCAAATGCTTGCTAACGGTAATGAGCAAAAACCGCTGGTGCTGTCTCTGCGCGACGCCGAGGGCCAGCCAGTCACGGGCATGAAAGATCAGATCAAGACTGAACTAACTTTCAAACCGGCTGGAAATATTGTGACTCGTTCCCTGAAGGCCACTAAATCACAGGCAAAGCCAACACTGGGTGAGTTCACCGAAACTGAAGCAGGGGTGTATCAGTCTGTCTTTACTACCGGAACGCAGTCAGGTGAGGCAACGATTACTGTTAGCATTGATGGCATGAGCAAAACCGTCACTGCAGAACTGCGGGCCACGATGATGGATGTGGCAAACTCCACCCTGAGCGCTAACGAGCCGTCAGGTGACGTGGTTGCTGATGGTCAGCAAGCCTACACGCTGACGCTGACTGCGGTGGACTCCGAGGGTAATCCGGTGACGGGAGAAGCCAGCCGCCTGCGACTTGTTCCGCAAGACACTAATGGTGTTACCGTTGGTGCCATTTCGGAAATAAAACCTGGGGTTTACAGCGCCACGGTTTCTTCGACCCGTGCCGGAAACGTTGTTGTGCGTGCCTTCAGCGAGCAGTATCAGCTGGGCACATTACAACAAACGCTGAAGTTTGTTGCCGGGCCGCTTGATGCAGCACATTCGTCCATCACCCTGAATCCTGATAAACCGGTGGTCGGCGGTACGCTTACGGCAATCTGGTCGACAAAAGATGCCAATGACAACCCTGTGACCAGCCTCACGCCGGAAGCGCCGTCATTAGCGGGTGCCGCTGCTGTAGGTTCTACGGCATCTGGCTGGACAAATAATGGTGATGGGACGTGGACTGCGCAGATTACTCTCGGCTCTACGGCGGGTGAATTAGAAGTTATGCCGAAGCTAAATGGACAGGATGCGGCAGCAAATGCGGCAAAAGTAACCGTGGTGGCTGATGCGTTATCTTCAAACCAGTCGAAAGTCTCTGTCGCAAAAGATCACGTAAAAGCCGGCGAAAGCACAACCGTGACGCTTATTGCAAAAGATGCACATGGCAACGCTATCAGTGGTCTTTCGTTGTCGGCAAGTTTGATGGGGACCGCCTCTGAAGGGGCGACCGTTTCCAGTTGGACCGAAAAAGGTGACGGTTCCTATGTTGCTACGTTGACTACGGGCGGAAAGACGGGCGAGCTTCGTGTCATGCCGCTCTTCAACGGCCAGCCAGCAGCCACCGAAGCCGCGCAGTTGACGGTCATCGCCGGAGAGATGTCATCAGCGAACTCTACGCTTGTTGCGGACAATAAGGCTCCGACCGTCAAAACGACGACGGAACTCACCTTCACCGTGAAGGATGCGTACGGGAATCCGGTCACCGGGCTGAAGCCAGATGCACCAGTGTTTAGCGGTGCCGCCAGCACGGGATCAGAGCGACCTTCAGCAGGAAGCTGGACAGAGCAAAGTAATGGGGTCTACGTGGCGACCTTAACGCTGGGATCGGCTGCAGGTCAGCTATCAGTCATGCCGCGCGTGAACGGCCAAAATGCCGTTGCTCAACCACTGGTGCTGAATGTTGCAGGTGACGCATCTAAGGCTGAGATACGTGATATGACGGTGAAAGTTGATAACCAGCTGGCAAATGGACAGTCTGCTAACCAGGTAACCCTGACCGTCGTGGACAGCTATGGTAACCCGTTGCAGGGGCAAGAAGTTACGCTGACTTTACCGCAGGGTGTGACCAGCAAGACGGGGAATACAGTAACAACCAATGCGGCAGGGAAAGTGGACATTGAGCTTATGTCAACGGTTGCGGGAGAACACAATATTTCCGCTTCGGTGAATGGTGCTCAGAAGACGGTCACGGTGAAATTCAACGCGGATGCCAGCACCGGTCAGGCAAACCTGCAGGTAGACACCGCCGTTCAAAAAGTGGCAAACGGCAAAGATGCCTTTACGCTGACGGCGACCGTTGAGGATAAAAACGGTAACCCTGTTCCAGGAACTCTGGTGACCTTTAATCTGCCTCGGGGTGTCAAGCCGCTTACAGGCGATAATGTCTGGGTGAAAGCCAACGATGAGGGGAAAGCAGAGTTGCAGGTGGTTTCAGTGACTGCCGGAACGTATGAGATCACGGCATCGGCAGGGAATAGCCAGCCTTCGAATACGCAGACTATAACGTTTGTAGCCGATAAGGCTACCGCAACCGTCTCAGGTATTGAGGTGATTGGCAACTATGCACTGGCGGACGGCAAAGCCAAACAAACGTATAAAGTTACGGTGACTGATGCCAATAAGAATTTGGTGAAAGATAGTGAAGTGACGCTGACCGCCAGCCCGGCTTCGTTAAACCTGGAACCGAATGGCACTGCGACAACGAATGAGCAAGGGCAGGCTATTTTCACCGCTACCACTACTGTTGCGGCGACATATACACTCAAGGCGCAAGTGAGTCAGACCAACGGTCAGGAATCGACGAAAACTGCTGAATCTAAATTCGTCGCGGATGATAAAAACGCGGTGCTCGCCGCATCATCTGATGTGACTTCTCTGGTGGCGGATGGGGTACAGACCGCAACAATGACGGTGACCCTGTTCTCGGCAAATAACCCTGTTGGGGGGAATGTGTGGGTCGACATTGAGGCTCCGGAAGGAGTGACGGAGAAGGATTATCAATTCCTGCCGTCGAAAAATGACCATTTCGTGAGCGGAAAAATCACGCGTAAATTTAGTACCAGCAAGCCTGGTGTCTATACGTTCACATTTAACGCCCTGACGTATGGCGGGTACGAAATGCAGCCAGTGACGGTGACCATAACCGCGGTGGATGCCGATACGGCAAAGGACGAGGAGGCGATGAAATAATTTTAAGAATATGAAAGTAGCATTCTAATAAACATTAATGGCGTTGACATCTTCAACGCCATTATTTATTGAATTGCCTGACAGTAGCTCGTTATAAATTCATGTAAACATCGCTACAGCTAAACCGGGCGAACGGGGATAAAAATTTCGCAAACAATGTTATTGCTATCAATTTCGACGAAGTTTTCATTGTAATAAAATCGCTCAATATCACTGCCGTTCACTCTGGCTAACCCCCTGGCAGGTAATTCCATCAGATAGAGGTTTCGCGCCCATTCAGGGTAGTGCTCCCACTCACCTTCATAGCGGAAAGAGGCATACAGTCCTCGGTTAATTGTCCACTCTTTCGACATCTCTGAATCGGTTTGTTTGCATACCGTACCGGCAAAAGTTTCAACTGTGAGCAAATCGACCGATTTTGTTGACGGTTCGAACGTGGAGACGAAATAGATATCCGTCTTAAAATTCTTCATACATCTGGCTAAATGATGACGTCGCAGTTTGACTTCTTCATCCGGTGATTTATTCGACACTTCAATATCATAATTAAATGAATTGCCAAAAACTGGTGTCTCAGGAAAGTTGACTAATCTACACTCCGTCTTTTGCTGTTGACGTATTAAAAAAGAAGGGAAGATATTTTCGAGATCCCAATAATCACGGTGGCGGTATTCACGGGGAGAGCAGCCGAATAACTTTTTAAATTCGCGGCTGAATGACTGCTGTGAATCAAAATGCAAAGAGAGTGCAATATCAAGCATAGATTTCGCGGTGAGCCGGACGAGAATGGCGGCGCGACAAAGCCTTCGTTTGCGAATGTATTCTCCCAAAGGCACATGCATGAAATTTCGGAACAGAAGCTGGATGTTGCGTCTGCTGTAGCCAGATTTCTGTGCGATATCTTCGATTGAAATAGGGTGCTCGAGATTGCACTCAATCCACTCCAGGAGCTGCTGTAGAATCTTCTGCCTGATCATCACATTCTCCGTTAATTCTTTGTCATATCGCACATTTTCGTTATGCCCTGGGCCCTAAGTGTATCAAAAACAGCAAGGCCCAAGGCAAAAGCACTGATAGCGTCTGCTTCGTTGTCCCCGAAAATAGAGAGGTTTCAGTCCTACATTATTAATGAATTTTTTGCATAAGTGATATCAAAATCCACATACTAATTTGAGGTTACGTTTTAAAGTAGACTCATTGTTCATGCCTAATGGAGGGACTGACAGTGGAATTTTCCGTATTAAGTAACAATCTGAAAATGCCGATGATGGGATTTGGTGTTTTTCAGGTTACCGATAAAGACGTGTGCAAACAGTCAGTGTTGAATGCTATCCGCACGGGTTATCGACTCATCGACACTGCAGCGGTATACGGTAATGAAGATGCCGTCGGTGAAGCCGTTCGTGAAGCCATATCTGAAGGTTTATGTACCCGAGAAGAGTTATTTATAACGTCTAAATTGTGGGTGCAGGATATGTTGAATCAGGATATTGCAGCAGCAGGTATTGAAGAATCATTAAAAAAATCGGGACTGGAATACTTCGATCTCTTTTTATTGCACCAGGCCATGCGCGATTATTTCAGTGCGTGGCGTGCACTCGAAGATGCCTATGAAGAGGGCAAATTAAAAGCAATTGGGGTTTCCAATTTCTATCCTCATGTTCTGGCGAACTTTTGTGAAACGGTAAGAGTTAAACCGATGGTCAACCAGGTCGAGTTGCATCCCTATTTTGCCCAACCAGAGGCGCTGGCAACCATGAAGTATTATAACGTGCAGCCTGAAGCATGGGCTCCGTTAGGTGGTGGACGACATAAACCCTTTGAAAATAATCTGCTTCAGAGTATTGCAGATGCCCATCAAAAATCGATTTCTCAAGTCATTCTGCGTTGGAATATTCAACGGGGAGTGGTCGTTATTCCGAAATCGACACATCAACAGCGTATCGAAGAAAATTTTGCTATCTGGGATTTCTCACTGACAGAGAAAGAAATGGCACAAATTAGTTCGCTTGATTTGGGTTATGTTGGGGAGTCGGTAAAACATTTTAATCCTGAATTTGTTCGTGGTTGTCTTGCTGTAAAAATACATGATTGATATTAATCATGTATTTTACCTGAGACGACAAGAATCTTTTAACAGGGGAGTGATATTGATCTTCACTCTGTCATATCTCCGGTAATATGGCGTCAGGCTTCATCATCAGAAAGGGGGCCTGACGCCTGCAAAAGTGAACAACAGACAGTGTTCGGATTATCAATATTCAGTTTTTAACGTTGAACTGGATTCATTACTGCGTTGTTTAAGAATATCCCGCGCCGAATCTGCCATTATCATGACAGCACCTGCCAGCATCAGAGTATCTTTCAATACCAGGCGACCAGCACCGGATAAATAAGGGAAACCATGATGAGCGTCACCCAATGCGGGTACCCATGCCTCCGGGGTGGTGATTAAAAATGAGAGTGTTACCAACGGTGTGGTAAATGCCATCAGCCCTCCCAATAAACCTAACCAGCGATTGACAGGATTAGCCAAAACCAGCAGAGCAATAATCACCTCCACGATGCCAAGACCGTTGGAAAAACCATAGGTATTATTGGCCGTTTGCCATGCCCTTGCTTCTGGTTTGTATTCGCCTTCGTGAGTCAGATACTGTTTATAGTCTTCTGGGTGTTCATAAAAGAACGACATTAGTGGACTGTTTGCGACGAATGGTGTAATGCTGTCTGCCTCGTAAGGGACAAACTTTAATAACCCAATCCACATAAAAACAATCGCAATACTCAGACGAATCAATGTCAGGCCAATTTTATCTCCCCGACTTAACAGGTGCAGGTATTTCTCCATTGTAAACATCCTTATTTATACAATACTGCTGTTGCGGTTGAATTATTATCAATTCGCATCGATGTGACTTTCCAGGATGAAGCATTATATTTTCTGGCTATATCAGCAATGGCATCCTCCAGAACTGTCGGTGATGCTGATACTGACGAGACGCTGATATGTTTCAGAATTATTTTATCATCTGCATTGGTGGAAAATGCCATAACGCCAGATAATAGTGTTGCAAATAAAACAGATTTTTTAAACATATAAAATACCATCAATGAAGTGATTAAGAAGTTATAAAGTAACAGGGAATTAATAAGATTCTTTTCTCTGAGACGCCAGAATATTTGTCCTGGCGTCTGATTTTGGGTTTATTTGACTAATGAAAATAGATCATTGAGTGATTCGCTCATCGACGGATGAGTAAATATCTGATCGCGTAATATGCTATAAGGCAGCCCGGCATCCATCACCATTTTCACTATATTAATCATCTCGTGGGAGTCAACACACAGCAGTGATGCCCCTAATATACGTTGGGTTTTATTATCAACAATCGCTTTTAATACCCCACGAGTATCATTCATCACTCTGGCACGCGGAATTGCACCTACAGGCAATGTCACCACCTGAATATCAGCACCACTCTCTCTGGCCTGTTCTTCTGTCATACCAACCCTGGACAGTGGCGGTGTCATGAATACGGAATAAGGCACATTTTTCCGATCATCAGTACTACGTCTGCCTTCTCCCAGCAACTCATCACGCACAATGCGGTAATCATCCAGTGAAATATAAGTAAATTGCAGCCCGCCGGTAACATCTCCCATCGCCCAAATATTGTCTGCGGTGGTATGTAATTGCTTGTCAACGACAATTGCCCCGCGCTCGTTTACTGCGATACCTGCATTTTCTGGATGTAACGAAGCGGTAGCCGGTTGACGACCGGAAGCTATTAACAGTGCATCCACCGCCAGTTGGGCGTGCTCGCTATGCACTTGCACTTGATTTTCATGGTGACTGATTCGCTCCACATGGGCATTGAGGATAATATCGACGCCCTGATAGCGTAAAATCGTCGCGATATTATCAGCAATATCCCGATCTTCCCGAGGTAAAAACAGCGAAGCTGCTTCTAAAATGGTTACCTTGCTGCCAAAATTAGCGAACATAGAGGCGAACTCAACGCCAATATATCCACCGCCCAAAATACCTAAATGCCCAGGCAATTCTTTTAGATTAAGTAATCCGGTGCTGTCATATACACCAGGCGTGGTGGTAATTCCAGGAATTGGCGGAACCACGGTTTGTGCACCGGTATTAATAAAAATTTTCTCGCCATGAATCTCCAGATTTCCCTCAGGCCGATGAACACGCAGGCTATTATTATTGATAAACTCCGCCTGGCCGTCGATCACGTCGATATTGGGCATATCCGCAAGATTATGAAAATTCTTATTACGTAAAAAATTAACCACTTCATTTTTACGCTGTATGGCACGGACAAAATCTGTGTGCTGCTGTGCGTCATGAACCAATGTTTTGGTTGGGATGCAGCCGATATTAATACAGGTCCCGCCATACATTGCATTTGATTGTTCGATGAGAGCCACACGCCAACCTGCTTTTGCCAGCGTGACAGCTAATGTTTTTCCAGCCTTGCCAAAACCAATAATAACTGCCTGATATTTATTCATGATGATTTCCTGTCGAAACGCGTTCATTTGACATCATGACTATAGACGCAAAAGAGCAAATAACATTTCTTCACAACGCTTGATATTTTGTCTTATCGTCTGGTATTTTCTTTTTCTTAATCAGAATCACAAAACAAAAATCATGATTAACTATTTGATGGTATTAGATTAATTATTGACTAAGATTGTTGGTGTTTGTAATCAAAAAACTACTCAGGAGTCTGATATGGATGCTCTTAGCCGTTTGTTGATGCTTAACGCTTCACAAGGAACGATCGATAAGAATTGCGTGTTAGGAAGTGACTGGCAGCTTCCACATGGTGCCGGGGAATTATCGGTTATTCGTTGGCATGCGTTAACGCAAGGAGCGGCGAAGCTGGAAATGCCGACGGGAGAGATTTTTACATTACGCCCGGGAAATGTGGTCCTGCTACCACAAAATTCAGCTCATCGCCTGAGTCATGTCGATAATGAATCGACCTGTATTGTCTGCGGCACTCTTCGGTTGCAACATTCGGCGCGTTATTTTTTAACGTCTTTGCCGGAAACGCTGTTTTTAGCACCGGTTAACCACAGCGTGGAATATAACTGGCTGAGCCAGGCGATCCCGTTTTTACAACAGGAATCCAGATCGGCAATGCCGGGAATGGATGCTCTGTGTAGCCAGATCTGCGCTACATTCTTTACCCTCGCGGTGCGTGAGTGGATTGCACAGGTTAATACAGAGAAAAACATTCTCAGTTTGCTTCTGCATCCACGTCTTGGTGCGGTAATACAGCAAATGCTGGAAATGCCAGGACACGCCTGGACCGTCGAATCGCTGGCCAGCATCGCCCACATGTCCCGGGCAAGTTTTGCCCAGCTTTTCCGTGATGTTTCCGGAACCACGCCGCTAGCTGTATTAACAAAGTTGCGTCTACAAATAGCGGCCCAGATGTTTTCCCGGGAAATGCTCCCTGTTGTGGTGATCGCTGAGTCAGTAGGCTATGCCAGTGAATCATCTTTTCACAAGGCGTTTGTCCGCGAGTTTGGTTGTACTCCGGGAGAATATCGGGAAAGGGTCAGACAGCTTGCACCCTGAATAAAACCGCCAGCAATCGGAGCAAAGATAATCCGCATTCCGGGAGTTGTGAGCCTTTCAACTATTTCTATTTCCAACGGTGGTTTGGGCTTTATATATTTTTTTCTGATGGACTCTAGCTCAGTTTTTAAATAAAAATGCAAACTAAATTGCTTCAATTAAATAAAGTGCCGATTATTACTTGATACGTAATTATTGTTGGTGATTTTGTTTGTACACCATCAGTGTATATCTCAATAACCCCTGAATAAGTAGCACTGAATAGGTATAAGGGATGTAGCCTTTTTAAATGGATTTCTTATGCTAAAAATGATCGTCGATTTCCCTATAAAATGTGAGCGATGCCGAAAGAAATAAAATTAGTTATTGCATTTGAAGTTTAGATGAAAGATTATCATTTGTCATACAAATGAGGGGTGGTATGTTACTAGCCAATTAAAAAAGAACGCCATATTTATTGATGATTGATCCCCCGGAAGGGGGGAACCATCGGGCATAAATGGGTATGAAGTAATGGAGTATTAGTTGTGAATGTCAATTTCTTTGTCACCTGTATTGGTGACGCCCTGAAATCAAGAATGGCACGAGACTCCGTGCTGCTACTGGAAAAACTCGGCTGTCGCGTAAATTTCCCGGAGAAACAGGGATGCTGCGGTCAGCCTGCGATCAATAGCGGTTATATCAAAGAAGCGATTCCAGGGATGAAAAATCTGATCGCCGCACTGGAGGATAACGACGATCCCATTATTTCACCGGCTGGCTCTTGCACCTATGCCGTAAAAAGTTACCCGACGTATCTGGCGGATGAACCTGAATGGGCATCACGTGCCGAAAAGGTTGCCGCGCGTATGCAGGATCTCACCTCTTTTATTGTTAATACATTAGGGGTAGTCGATGTAGGTGCCAGTTTGCAAGGGAGAGCGGTGTATCACCCATCTTGTAGCCTGGCCCGTAAGCTGGGGGTGAAGGACGAACCACTTACGCTGCTGAAAAATGTGCGTGGACTGGAGCTGTTGACCTTTGCTGAACAGGATACCTGCTGCGGATTTGGCGGCACGTTCTCGGTCAAAATGGCCGAAATATCCGGCGAGATGGTGAAAGAAAAGGTTGCGCACCTGATGGAAGTCCGCCCTGAGTATTTAATTGGTGCTGACGTGAGTTGCCTGCTGAACATCAGTGGGCGATTACAACGGGAAGGGCAGAAAGTCAAAGTAATGCATATTGCTGAAGTGCTGATGAGCCGCTGAGGATATAAAGATGTCGATCAAAACCAGTAATACAGATTTTAAGACACGCATCCGTCAGCAAATTGAAGATCCTATCATGCGCAAAGCGGTGGCAAACGCGCAGCAGCGTATTGGGGCAAATCGGCAAAAAATGGTCGATGAATTGGGGCACTGGGAGGAGTGGCGCGATCGGGCCGCCCAGATACGTGATCATGTTCTGAGTAATCTCGACGCTTATCTGTACCAGCTCTCAGAAAAAGTGACACAAAACGGCGGTCACGTCTATTTTGCAAAAACCAAAGAAGACGCCACCCGCTATATTTTACAGGTTGCCCAACGCAAAAATGCCCGGAAGGTGGTGAAATCTAAATCGATGGTGACCGAAGAGATTGGTGTCAATCATGTGTTGCAGGATGCTGGCATTCAGGTGATTGAAACCGATCTGGGTGAATACATTCTCCAGCTGGATCAAGATCCGCCCTCTCATGTTGTGGTCCCGGCAATTCATAAAGATCGCCATCAGATCCGTCGAGTGCTACACGAACGTCTGGGCTATGAGGGGCCGGAAACGCCTGAAGCAATGACCTTATTCATTCGGCAAAAAATCCGCGAAGATTTCCTCAGTGCTGAAATAGGTATTACCGGCTGTAATTTCGCGGTGGCAGAGACCGGTTCGGTATGCCTGGTGACCAATGAAGGTAATGCGCGAATGTGTACCACGCTGCCTAAAACGCATATTGCAGTGATGGGAATGGAGCGTATTGCCCCCACGTTTGCAGAGGTAGATGTATTGATCACCATGCTGGCGCGCAGTGCCGTTGGTGCACGTTTGACGGGATACAACACCTGGCTGACAGGACCGCGCGAAGCGGGGCACGTTGATGGTCCTGAAGAGTTTCATCTGGTTATTGTCGATAACGGGCGTTCTGAGGTGCTGGCCTCTGAATTTCGGGATGTGCTGCGCTGTATTCGCTGCGGGGCTTGTATGAATACTTGTCCGGCATATCGCCATATTGGCGGTCATGGATATGGCTCTATTTATCCAGGGCCAATTGGTGCGGTGATTTCTCCGCTACTTGGCGGCTATAAAGATTTTAAAGATTTACCCTACGCCTGCTCTTTATGCACTGCTTGTGACAACGTGTGTCCGGTGCGTATTCCGCTGTCAAAACTGATTTTGCGTCATCGTCGGGTGATGGCTGAAAAAGGGATCACCGCAAAAGCAGAGCAACGGGCGATAAAAATGTTCGCTTATGCCAATAGTCATCCAGGATTGTGGAAAGTCGGGATGATGGCCGGTGCTCATGCGGCAAGCTGGTTTATCAATGGCGGCAAAACACCACTCAAATTTGGCGCGATTAGCGACTGGATGGAAGCACGCGATCTTCCTGAAGCTGACGGAGAGAGTTTCCGTAGTTGGTTTAAGAAACATCAGGCGCAGGAGAAAAAGAATGGATAATCGGAGCGAATTTTTGAATAACGTTGCTCAGGCACTGGGTCGCCCGCTGCGACTTGAACCGCAAGCAGAAGATGCGCCGCTTAACAACTATGCTAACGAGCGGCTTACCCAACTTAACCAACAGCAGCGCTGTGACGCGTTTATTCAGTTTGCCAGCGATGTTATGTTGACGCGCTGTGAGCTGACCAGCGAGGCGAAGGCGGCAGAAGCTGCAATACGTCTGTGTAAAGAGCTGGGAGATCAGTCGGTCGTGATTAGCGGTGACACGAGGCTGGAGGAATTGGGGATTAGCGAACGTTTGCAGCAGGAATGCAATGCCGTTGTTTGGGATCCGGCGAAAGGTGCCGAGAATATCTCGCAGGCAGAGCAGGCTAAAGTGGGTGTCGTGTATGCTGAATATGGTTTAACCGAATCGGGAGGCGTGGTTCTTTTTTCCGCCGCCGGGCGCGGGCGTTCATTGAGCCTGCTCCCGGAATCTTCTCTTTTTATCCTGCGTAAAAGCACAATCCTGCCGCGTGTAGCGCAACTCGCAGAAAAATTGCATCAGAAAGCGCAGGCCGGTGAACGAATGCCGTCATGTATTAACATCATCAGTGGTCCCAGTTCAACGGCGGACATTGAGCTTATCAAAGTCGTCGGGGTTCATGGTCCGGTGAAAGCGGTGTATCTGATTATTGAGGATTGCTGAGAGAGATATGAAGTCTGGACATAAACCTGAAGGCGGTGTACGAGGTTGTGAATAGCGTTAAGGACAACCTGACTTAACCCCGTTCCGTCATGGTTATGCTCCTCTTCTGTAAATATCCTGGCATTACTAATGCCAGGATATTTAAAGTGAAAAAGACAGGCATCCATTCCTGAAAACGGGTTCCCTTCCCGGTCATTGTCACTATAGTTTTATACAGGCACTCTCTGTCAGAATGCTGTTTATTACTGCCCAGAGTTTTGTTGGTATTCATCTACCATTTTTTTGACAAGGCAAAACATTACAGAAATCACAATGCTTAGAAAAAATCCCAGAGCCAGGCAAATGGTAGCAGGGTATTTATTTTTTATTTCTGGTGAGCTTATAGTGACACAGCCATCACCGTTTGGATACAGTGACCAGTTCCTGGTCAGGTATATCATTTTTGTATAAAGCTCACTGTTAATTGCTGAAGGCGTTTGTATCTCATCAAGAACTTGCCTGCCATTATGGTATTCTGACGCATACCATTTGATAATAGACGCCTGCACGCGAGATATTTCCGCTTCAGCAGTTGGTAAATCTCTCTTATCTCCTGACCATTCCAGCTTTATTACCCTATTCTTGACATCTGGGCTGGTGTGAAAAAATGTAGTAATTCGCTGTATTACATCTTCAGTCATTGTGGTCTGACAGGCAAAGTTATTATTGCTATCACAGTTAACAAGTATGCCAGGTGTTGTCTGATTTATTTTTAGGCTGTAACTCACTTTTATATTATCTTTATTGATGTACAGAAACAACAGCACCATTGCCATACAGATAGCTATAATAAAAAGGATAACACGAATCTTTTTCTTCAGATAAAATAAAATCTCAATCAGATCGATATCCTGTTTGATTTGTTCACTCATAATATATCCAGAAAATAAAATCTGCCGCAGATAAATGAATTAATAGTCTGTATCAGGAATGTTCGGGTTAAATATCAGCAAAAAGCCAGCATCATGAATACTGGATATTTATAGCCTGCAGGCAGCATACTGCTGCCTGCAGGGGGTATAACAGTCGACAGGGGAACCGACTGCTTTATTCTTACCAGGTCACATTGATACCAACTACACCCTGTAGCGGATTCTCAATGTCGTCACCTTTGGTGTAGTCAAGGCTTGCATATGCTCCCATGTTTTTGGTGATATCAGCCTGTACACCTGCACCCACGCGGAATGCTGCACCGTCAATGCTGGCATTGACAGACTCATCACCCAGACGGACTTTGTTGCCATCAGAGAATTCGTTCAGTGCGGCCAGATTCAGATAAGGTTTAACGGTCGCGTTGCCCACAGCGAAGTCATAACCCACGCGCGTACCGGCCTCACCCAGCACAGAGTTATAGCTGTCAGAATGAACGTCCACGCCGTTGAGTTGATAATCCACACCTTCCAGCGTCAGAGCAGACAGTTTGGCATATGGCTGAATAAACAGGCCATTACCGTCTTTCCATGTGTAACCGCCTTTAACCATCGCACCGAAACCATTGGTGTTAAAGTCAGCTTTAATGGTACCGCCACCATTCATCAGGCGAACATCTGCCGTGTTGCTGTAGTGACCAAACTGTGCAGCAGTATCAATGAAGATACCGTTGTTATACTGGCGGCTCAGGTAAGCGTGGAAGCTGTAACCTTCTGTGTCGCCTTTGCTCTGCATGGTGGTCATGTCACCTTTCGCAGAAGACATCGCCACACCGGCCAGCCAGCTACCATCTTCAGTCATGAAGCGGGTATCACCACCCAGCATTACACCGTTTACATCCAGGTCATAGGATGCATTTCCCGCGGTGGTATGTTTCTGTTTACCGCCAAAGTACTGAATCCATACGCCACCCTTGTCATTTTCGCTCAGACGGACAGCATCCTGACGGGCTGAGAGCGTGTCAGCCTGCAGATTAGCAACGTTAGCCGGAGCAGCTGCCATTGCCTGAATCACGGAGCTGGCGTTGGATGCTTTATGCGTGTTTTTTACGAAATAAAAGTTACCATCAGCTCCCTGTGTCAGGTCATATTGATACAGACCACCTTCCGTTGTGCCTGTGGCTTTTAGAGTGCTGTCTTTGCCGGTAGAAATAAATGCCGTTTGTTCATTGATAGGATCCAATGAACCCGCACTGTAAACACTCAAGTCACCGCTCGCTTTACCGCTGATATCCAGGGTGTTTTCAGAAGAGGCATCAACAATCAGAGTGCCGTTTTGAGAAGCAAACGTGCCAGTATTGACCGTAGCCTTCGTGATATTAACCGTACTGTCTTTTACTGCCAGAGCATCAACAGTTGAGGATCCCGTAACATTCCAGACAGACCCGTTTTGCAGAGATACGTTGGCATCTCCTGCCCCTGAAACTTTGCCTTTCCAGACTGAGCCATCGGAAAGATTTATATCCAGTTTACTACCCGCTTTATCGCCGCTATTGAAGGTATAAGCATTACCTTCCCAGTAAGAGCGGGCAACGTTCATGTTTACATTTGTTGTGGTACCGGCTGAATTCTCGCTTGCAGAAAGGGCATGGATATCAGAGTAGATGGTTGAATCGGCGACAGATAAATTTAAATTTTGCGTTGCTGAACCTGCGCCTTGTGCCGAAGCAGAGGCATAAATTGTTTGTTTATTATTAGCCGCCCCAATTACTGAGCCATCCTTAATATTCAGGTTGACTGTATGAATTCCCTTATTCTCCTGAGCAATAAGTATTGTTTCAATCCGGCCATTAATAATATTTGAGCCAGCAAGGGTAATGTTGTCGGTTGCATCACCGTTAAAACCATTCAATACGCTACCCTTTTGAGCAAAAATTGCCGTGGAGGCGTTGCTGGAACTCTTATTACCTTGAGCATTTATGGTTGTGCCATTAAGCGTGACATTATTTCCCTGGGCCCCTTCCAGAGATATCCCTGTCGCACTACCTTTTTCATTTTTTGCAACGAAATTACCGCCATTAACAACAACATCGCCAGTTGAAGAAATGACCATTGCAGTCCGGACATAGGTGCCTTCACCTTGAGCTGTGATGGTGGAGCCTGTAGCATTAATCACAACATTTTTGTCACCGCTAACTTTTACACCTTCAACGAAATCTTGGTTTACCGTTGATGCGGCGGTAATATCGTGACCGCCAAAAGTAACATTAAGGTCTTTATCTGAATCTGACGTTTCAATTGTTACGGCTGTAATCTTGTTATCACCGTTAATAACAACATCTTGATCCAGAGTCGTCTTATCTTTATTCAGCGTAACCGAATCAGTTGATACCGCTTTATCAGCAGCGAATGCTGGGGCAGAAAGAGCCATAACAATAGCTGTCGCTAATGCGCTGCGGTAAAATGCCTTATTGTTTTTCATGAAGAAATTCTCCATTCTGGTAACTAATTTCAATTTCCCACTTATTTATATTTATGCAGAGATAAAGCCTGCGTCCCTGCATTTACCACCACGGAATACCTGTTGGTATTTCCGTTTTCACGCAATGTCATGGCATTCGTTTTTTCCAATGCATTTCCATCACCGTGAAATTTATTGCTGCTCAGCAGCAGGGCTTCCCGCAATGACATGCTGTCCGGTATTCCCCAACGCTTTTTTAGCGACTGCTCGGCAAGCCATATCTGTCTTATCCCCGTTTTGAGAAACTGCGCACTGTATTCCCAGCTGTGTCCGGCAAGAAGCAACGACAACACCTTCTTTTGCTTTTCCGGGAAGCGTTCTGACATGACGATTGTCTTTGTGCGGTTATTCACCTCTTTCATAAAGACAGAGTAACTGTCCATAACTGGCAAATTTTCTGCATGTTTCAGTCCTGAAAACCCACCAGAGGCATTTGCAATACTGATGACACGCTCTACTGACATTCCTGGTTTCAGTAACCTCAGGTTTTTGAGAACGCCAGAAATACTCACATCCGGTGGCAGAAAAAAGGGCGCGACGCACAACACCACCACGAATGAGTGATCCCGATAAAATCGGAACCACATTTCAGCGCATTCGGCAGGTCGCCCTGCCGATATCACGACACTCTGTGGTCTGTGCCGCAATTTATTGCGTAACTCCTCTTCTGTTCCGATGCAGGTAACATTGCCGACAGAACCGGTTGATAGAGCTGCGAACTGCGCTGGTACAATTCCTGAGGGACAGAAAAGAACGAAACGCATCCTTCCCTCACAGATGTCAGTACGCCAGCACGCTGTACAGGCTGTACAGCGTGCCTCCCAATCCTGCAGCCCAGAGCAGTAGAAATATTTTGGCTCCTACACTGTAGCGAGTCCGTATGCGCCGCAGTGGGTGGTAGTAACAACGCTGCTGTGTCATAACAATCCTGGTCTTTTTTTAGACATATTTTTTCTTTGTCCGGAAAGTACTTTTCCGGAAATGGCGTCAGAATTTATTGATTCACCAACGGCAACTTTCTCTGGATAAAGAATTCCGGATACCATGTTCTGCACATACTGAGTGAGTCGATGAGCGGAATGTTGTCCGACATATCTTGCATGTAGCCGTATATTCCGTTTCACTCTGCTGTCACCGCATCCCGTATAGAGCAGCCTGAAATCGCTCAGAGTTCCCAGTCCAAGTTTCATTAATGCCCGTGTGGCAATCGCATGCAGGGTCTTTGAACTGCGTTGTTCATAACGGGCAATCTCACTGAAACTCATGCCCTGCATCAGAATCTTAAGCACGCTCAACTCCCGTGCAGTCAGGAGCCAGAAACCACTCATATCGCCGGGCAAAGGACGTAGTAACCAGCGGATAATTTGATTCTGATAACGACTCGCTGTCAGCATGGTGCCGATGCGTGGGAAGCCGTTATACAGACTTGCAGCAGGAGCATTATCGAACCAGTCGGAGTCACCGGTCAGGCAGACCTGCCATTGCCCGGCATCACTCCGCAAGCGGACAAGACAAGCCAGAAGAACCAACTCCCCCGAAGGAAGCGAAGGGATATCAGCTAACAGGTAGCCACAGGAGGTCTTTAAAATGAATTCAACCTCTGTAGTGACGTTGCTGTACACCCGCACGAGATACCTGTCCGTTGGGATGAGAGACTCCAGTGCCAGCCTGGTGAACTGACAGGCACTGATAATAACCAGAGGCTTCTTCATTCAGACTCGTCCACGCCATTGCTACAAAACCTGACATTTTGATTCAAAATGTCAGGTTTGGTTTAATAGCCTGAATATTTAATTTTCTTGGAATATAAATCTAATTTGTTTGATTTTTATTGTTTTTAATTTTGTGTTATTTAACAATATGAGCGAAAGTTAATCACTGGTATGACCTTTGTGATTAATCATTTCAAATCATGGGGTTATTTTACTTTAGCTAGAAATATCAACATGTTATGTGTTTTATTTAATTGAATGGGCTGTTTTTTTATGGAAGAATTGAGGAAAACGTAGGAATCTGACATTTTGAATCAGAAGGTACTGTTTTAACGAGGCTTTTTTTTCCACACCCCTTTAAAACGAGCAGCATTACTGGCTGTGTATCTGACAGTATGCTGAATATTTCGATGACCCAGATAATCCTGAAGTAGTCGGGTATCGACACCATTGTCAGCCAGAGCAAAACCACAGGCATGACGTAACATATGAGGATGTGCTTTTACAGCTAATCCTGCACGTTTTCCAGCCTCTCGAATGATCGAAAAAAAATGTTGTCTGCTGATAGGGCGGCGTTTCCGGGAGAGAAAAAGCCAGTCTCCTTCAACTCCGTTTTCAATTAACTTCCTCTGCTTAAGCCACAACTTGATCAAATTATATTCATCAGGAAGAAGAGGATGTGTTGTCGAGAAACCATTTTTAATACGCCGAATATTAAGTTGTTTTCCAGATGCATCAATATCGGATAAACGTAAATCAAGAAGTTCACTGGCCCTAAAACCGTGAATGAAAGCCATCATAATCAGACAGCGATTTCTTTCAGGAAAGGACATGCTCTGGGCTGCATCCATCAGCCTGTAGACTTCATCCTGTGTGAGATATTTTCTCGTCATACGCCACCGTGTACAGTTGTAAAAAAAAGAGGCACACCCAGATAAGTATGCCTGCAATCAGAACGTTATCGATGTAATCTCATTATCTCATTAATAAGATTTTTTGAATAGTAGTTCTACGCAACAGATTAAATATGAACTATTTATTGTGCAGCTTTTCTACAAGTTATTTTTAATGCGTGTTTTTATCTACTATAATGTAAGAAAATAAATATTAAAGCTATGAGTGACAGGTCGTGTGGGATGTGTATTACGTCTAATGTTTTAGTAATTTTTTATTAGTTTTGAGATATTTAACATCATTTCCTGTGAGATCGCCTTGTTGTGTATCTAATTGATTTTACTTTTGTTTTTTTTGATGCATAAATTTGGAGGGTAGAAAGTAAGATTGGCTTAATATCAATGATATGAATTTATAAATACATATTGTTGCAAGGTGCTCTTTACTTTTCTGGTTGTTAGTAAATCATTGTTAATGGGTTCTACTCATAAATTAAAAATATTCATTTAAATGGTTTTTGCTTTTTGTATATCTCAATTTGTTTATTTTGCATTCATTTGCTGGAGAGTATTCCAACACTTTTTGTTTTTTGCAAAAAATTATTAACAATTTTTTATTATCAATTGATGATGAATGTAAAATGAAATGTTAGCGAAGCGATAATCTTGTGCTAAAAAATATTTAAGCATGATGATTAATTAAAGAAGAGTAAAAATAAATCGCTGCTAATAAATTATACGAACCGTGTTTAAAGCTCCATGTGGTTTTGGTCTGACTTATTTTTGTGCTCGTTACAAGAACCCTTTTCGTACATGCTAACCGTGAGCGGGAATGAACAGGTAACCATAGCAAGGAACATTAGCGGCGTAATTCTTAAGCTGAGTGGTATTTCATCTGTAGTTTATCTGTGTATGCATAGCACCTTCATCAGCCAGATTGAGCAAGTCAGCTTAGAATTTGCTGGCGAGATTGTCACGATGAAGCATGAGAGTTACCTCAGTGTCTTATATAAGGATTCGGTCCTCATAGTAGAACGGTAACTCTCAATCTGATAGGTTCCTGAGTCAGTTCACATCACGACTCATTTTTTCGCTCTCACCGGCATCCCATTTGCCACATAATATCCCGCCGTGCTCCTCGGCAACGCATCCTTCCCGCGAATCATATCCGCCATTTTCTCGCCAATCATAATCGTCGTGGCGTTCAAATTGCCGGTGATAATTTGCGGCATAATTGACGCATCTACCACGCGCAGGCCTTCCAGCCCGTGTACGCGGCCTTCGGCGTCAACCACTGCCATCTCGTCATAACCCATTTTGCAGGTACCGCACGGGTGGAAGGCGGTTTCGGCGTGGTTACGCACGAACTCATCGAGCTGCTCATCCGTCTGGCATTCGACACCGGGGCTGATTTCGCGGCCACGATACTGATCCAGCGCCGGTTGATGCATGATCTCCCGGGTGATGCGAATTGCGTCGCGGAACTCCTGCCAGTCCTGCTCGTGCGACATGTAGTTAAACAGAATCGCTGGATGCTGGTGCGGGTCGCGGGATTTAATCCGCACATGCCCACGGCTTGGCGAGCGCATCGATCCGACGTGGCACTGGAAGCCGTGCTCTTTCACTGCGTTCGAGCCGTTATAGTTAATCGCCACTGGCAGGAAATGGTACTGAATATTCGGCCACGCAAATTCCTCACGGCTGCGAATAAATCCGCCTGCTTCAAAGTGGTTGCTGGCACCAACGCCGGTGCCGCCAAACAGCCACTCCGCACCGATTTTCGGCTGATTCCACCACTGCAGGGCAGGGTAGAGGGAAACCGGTTCTTTGCACTCATATTGCAGATACATCTCCAGGTGATCCTGAAGATTTTCGCCGACGCCAGGTAATTCATGCACCAGCGGAATATCAAACTCCGCCAGCAGTTCAGCGTTGCCGACGCCGGAGCGTTGCAGGATCTGCGGTGAAGCAATCGCGCCTGCACATAACAGCACTTCTTTATTCGCCGCCGCGCGGGTCGGAATGGTGCTGTCGCCTTCCAGCCACTCGACGCCCACCGCGCGTTTGCCGTCAAAAATGATGCGATCGGTCATGGCGTGAGTACGAATGGTCAGGTTAGGGCGCGATTTGGCCTGATCGAGATAGCCACGCGCGGTGCTGGCGCGACGGCCCTGCGGCGTGACGGTGCGATCCATCGGGCCAAAACCTTCCTGCTGATAACCGTTGAGATCGTCCGTGCGCGGGTAGCCCGCCTGCACGCCCGCTTCAATCATCGCTTCAAACAGCGGATTGACGCCGGGTTTGGAGGTAGTGACGCTCACCGGGCCATCGCCACCGTGGTAGTCGTTCTCGCCTACATCGCGAGTCTCGGCCTTGCGGTAGTAGGGCAGGCAGTCGAGATAACTCCAGTTCTCCAGACCGGGTTCTTGCGCCCAGTTATCGAGATCCAGCGCATTGCCACGGATGTAGCACATGCCGTTGATCAGTGATGACCCGCCAAGCCCCTTACCGCGTCCGCACTCCATGCGACGGTTGTTCATAAACGGTTCCGGTTCCGTCTCATAGGCCCAGTTATAGCGTTTACCCTGTAACGGGAACGCCAGCGCGGCGGGCATCTGGGTGCGGAAGTCAAAGCGATAGTCCGGGCCGCCTGCTTCAAGCAGCAGCACGGTTGTGTTCGGATCTTCAGTCAGACGGGTAGCGAGGACGTTGCCGGCTGAGCCGGCACCAATAATGATGTAGTCAAATTGCAAATAAACCTCCTGGTTAGAATATGGACTGGAATTTAGCCATCTCAACCTGGATGGACTTCACCTGGGTGTAACTCTGGAGCGTCATCACGCCGTTCTCGCGACCAATGCCGGAGTGTTTGTAGCCGCCAACGGGCATCTCAGCAGGGGATTCGCCCCAGGTGTTGATCCAGCAAATACCCGCTTCCAGCTGATGAATGACGCGATGCGCGCGGTTCAGGTCCGCCGTCACGATACCCGCCGCCAGACCGTAGTCGGTATCATTGGCGCGGCGAATCACTTCGTCCTCAGATTCATAAGTGAGAAGCGACATCACCGGACCGAAGATCTCTTCGCGCACGATGGTCATTTCGTCGCGGCAATCGGTGAACACGGTAGGTGCAACCCATGCGCCGTTATCGAAGCCATCGCCTTTCAGTACATCGCCGCCGCACAGTACGCGCGCGCCTTCCTCTTTGCCTTTAGCGATGTAACGCAGCACGTTATCGCGATGCGGGAAGCTGACCAGCGGGCCAAAGTTAGTTTGCGGATCGAAAACGTCGCCCGCGCGAATGCGCTCAACGCGCGCCAGAATCTTTTGTTCAAATGCGGCTTTGCATTTCGCCGGAACGAAGACGCGGGTGCCGTTGGTACACACCTGACCGGAGCTGAAGAAGTTCGCCATCATGGCGATATCAGCGGCGAGATCGAGATCTGCATCGTCGAAAACGATCAGCGGCGATTTACCGCCCAGCTCCATGGTCACTTCTTTCAGGGAGGAAGCTGCCGAGTTAGCCATCACTTTTTTGCCGCTGGCGACACCGCCGGTAAATGACACTTTGGCAATGCCCGGATGATCGGTCAGATATTGCCCGGTCTCCGCGCCCACGCCCGGCAACACGTTAAATACACCGTCCGGCAGGCCCGCTTCGCTGTAAATTTCAGCCAGCTTTAACGCGGTAAGCGGGGTGACTTCGCTCGGTTTGAAGATCATTGCATTGCCTGCCGCCAGCGCCGGGGCGGATTTCCACAGGGCAATCTGGATCGGGTAGTTCCATGCGCCAATCCCTGCCACTACGCCCAGCGGTTCGCGGCGGGTATAGACAAATGACGTCTCACGCAATGGGATCTGGCTGCCTTCCAGCGACGGGATCAGCCCGGCGTAGTACTCGAGCACGTCCGCGCCGGTAACGATATCGACGGTTGAGGTTTCCGAATACGCTTTTCCGGTGTCGAGGGTTTCCAGTTTTGCGAGTTCGTCATTGCGTTCACGCAGAATATCAACGGCCCGACGCAGAATACGCGAGCGTTCCATAGCGGTCATCGCCGCCCAGATTTTTTGCCCCTGTTGGGCACTCTTCACGGCGCGATCGACATCCTCACGCCCGGCGGCCTGCACGGTCGCCAGCACGTTACCGTTGGCCGGGTTAATGGTCTCGAAGGTGCGACCGCTGGTGGCGGAGGTATAACCACCATGTATATAAAGCTGCTGTTCTGCCATTCGGGACATCACGTCTCCTCGGTTAATCGGTGGGTAAATGCTGAGTAATAAAGTGACGGGTCAGCGAGTGTGCGAGAGGTTTATCCAGCGCTTTGCCGCTCAGTGCCGCGCGCAGCCATAATCCGTCAATCAGCGCGGCAAGGCCGTAGCCCGCTTCCTGTGCCTGTTGGCGCGGTAACTCGCGGTGAAATTCGCTCACCAGATTCGACAACAAGCGGCGGCTGCTCACCTGCTGCAAACGGTAAAGCATCGGCTGATGCATACTGCTGGCCCAAAACGCCAACCAGGCTTTCATCGCAGCATTACTGACCTGCGTTTCATCGAAATTCCCGTCAACAATCGCCTGTAATCGCTGCTCTGCACTGCCCTGCGGAAGTGCATGTAATCGATTCAAAACCGCGTCACGCAGCTGACTGGTGATATCGCGCATGGTTGCTTCCAGCAGACCATTTTTGTCCCTGAAATAGTGGCTGATGATCCCCGTAGAAACGCCTGCACGGCGGGCGATCTGCGCGATCGTTGCATCGTGCATGCCCACTTCATTTATTGCTTCCAGCGTGGCGTCGATCAGTTGTCTGCGCCGGATCGACTGCATCCCCAATTTGGGCATTTTCGCCACTCCATTCATCAGCGTTGTTTATCTATTAAAGCGGTTATTGATTGGACGTTCAATATAAAATGTGTCTTAATTGTTACGAATTTGATTTTAAATGGTAACAATAACAGTGGGGATACTGGATGACAGACCTTTCACACAGCAGGGAAAAGGACAAAATCAATCCGGTGGTGTTTTACACTTCCGCCGGACTGATTTTGTTGTTTTCCCTGACAACGATCCTGTTTCGCGACTTCTCGGCCCTGTGGATTGGCCGCACGCTGGACTGGGTTTCTAAAACCTTCGGTTGGTACTATCTGCTGGCGGCAACGCTCTATATTGTCTTTGTGGTCTGTATTGCTTGTTCGCGTTTTGGTTCAGTGAAGCTCGGGCCAGAACAATCCAAACCGGAATTCAGTCTGCTGAGTTGGGCGGCGATGCTGTTTGCTGCCGGGATCGGTATCGACCTGATGTTCTTCTCCGTAGCCGAACCGGTAACGCAGTATATGCAGCCGCCGGAAGGCGCGGGTCAGACGATTGAGGCCGCGCGTCAGGCGATGGTTTGGACGCTGTTTCACTACGGCTTAACCGGCTGGTCGATGTATGCGCTGATGGGCATGGCGCTCGGATACTTTAGCTATCGTTATAATTTGCCGCTCACCATCCGCTCGGCGCTGTACCCGATCTTCGGTAAACGGATTAACGGGCCGATTGGTCATTCAGTGGATATTGCAGCGGTAATCGGCACCATCTTCGGTATTGCCACTACGCTCGGTATCGGTGTGGTGCAGCTTAACTATGGCTTGAGCGTACTGTTTGATATTCCCGATTCGATGGCGGCGAAAGCAGCACTGATCGCCTTGTCGGTGATCATCGCAACGATCTCTGTCACCTCCGGTGTCGATAAGGGCATTCGTGTGTTATCGGAACTTAACGTTGCGCTGGCGCTGGGATTGATCCTTTTCGTGCTGTTTATGGGCGACACCTCGTTCCTGCTTAATGCGCTGGTGCTGAACGTTGGCGACTATGTGAATCGCTTTATGGGCATGACGCTCAACAGTTTTGCCTTCGACCGTCCGGTTGAGTGGATGAATAACTGGACGCTCTTCTTCTGGGCATGGTGGGTGGCATGGTCGCCGTTTGTCGGCCTGTTCCTGGCGCGTATCTCGCGTGGGCGTACCATTCGCCAGTTCGTGCTGGGCACGTTGATTATTCCGTTTACCTTCACGCTGTTATGGCTCTCGGTATTCGGCAATAGCGCGCTGTATGAAATCATCCACGGCGGCGCGGCATTTGCCGAGGAAGCGATGGTCCATCCGGAGCGCGGCTTCTACAGCCTGCTGGCGCAGTATCCGGCGTTTACCTTTAGCGCCTCCGTCGCCACCATTACTGGCCTGCTGTTTTATGTGACCTCGGCGGACTCCGGGGCGCTGGTGCTGGGGAATTTCACCTCGCAGCTTAAAGATATCAACAGCGACGCCCCCGGCTGGCTGCGCGTCTTCTGGTCGGTGGCGATTGGCCTGCTGACGCTCGGCATGCTGATGACCAACGGGATATCCGCGCTGCAAAACACCACGGTAATCATGGGGCTGCCGTTCAGCTTTGTGATTTTCTTCGTGATGGCGGGGTTGTATAAATCTCTGAAGGTAGAAGATTACCGCCGTGAAAGTGCCAACCGTGATACCGCGCCGCGACCGCTGGGGCTTCAGGATCGCCTGAGCTGGAAAAAACGTCTCTCGCGCCTGATGAATTATCCGGGCACGCGTTACACTAAACAGATGATGGAGACGGTCTGTTACCCGGCAATGGAAGAAGTGGCGCAGGAGCTGCGGTTGCGCGGCGCGTACGTGGAGCTAAAAAGCCTGCCGCCGGAAGAGGGACAACAGTTGGGGCATCTGGATTTGTTGGTGCATATGGGCGAAGAGCAAAACTTTGTCTATCAGATTTGGCCGCAGCAATATTCGGTGCCGGGCTTTACCTACCGCGCACGTAGCGGGAAATCGACCTACTACCGGCTGGAAACCTTCCTGTTAGAAGGCAGCCAGGGCAACGACCTGATGGACTACAGCAAAGAGCAGGTGATCACCGATATTCTCGACCAGTACGAGCGGCACCTTAACTTTATCCATCTCCATCGTGAAGCGCCGGGCCATAGCGTGATGTTCCCGGATGCGTGATTGTTATTGCATAAAACCGCGCCATGTCTGCATATGGCGCGGGAATCATTGACTCGCTGTAAAAAATTATGCATATATTATATATGATTGTCATGTCATATCCTGAAATTCCTCTTGTATCACTTCATGATTTTATATTTTATTAATTAACGATTTTATTTTGTATTAGCTGAATGGATTCAGTCCTATAGAGTTATATATTTATTAATAAGACGATTCTTATATTTGGATACCTAATAAGAGTTACCACTTTTACCGTCTGTATATTAAATGTATTTCTCCTGCTTTTGTTTATATTTTGAGTTGATTTGAGTTCCTGGATACATATAATGCGCAGGTATTAGAGACTGGGGGGGAATGTAATGATAAAGTTAAGAGTGTTAACTTAAAATAAGTTTTAAGTAATAACTTGCTATTTTATTACCCTCTGAACTACATACTCAGATATGTGGTTGCCAATGCTATGCAAAATTTTTGAATTTTTATATGCGATGAACAGTAACCGGAATGGCATTTAATGCGTTGCTGTTTATTCAATCTTGGTTTTATTTGGATGTATTGCTGGAGATTGTGATGAATAAAATATATCGGCTAAAGTGGAACAGGTCCCGTAACTGTTGGAGCGTCTGCTCTGAGCTGGGGAGTAGAGTAAAAGGAAAAAAGTCCCGGGCTGTTTTAATTAGCGCGATAAGTTTATATTCATCTCTGGTATTCGCCGATGATGTCATCGTAAACCAGGATAAAACTATTGATTTTGGCAAAGAGAACCAGAGCATCGATTACCGTATTACGGTGACTGACAATGCCAATCTGGTAATCAATGCGACAGATACTTCCCGTCCGCGTCTGACTCTCGCTTCTGGTGGTGGATTGGATATTACCGGAGGAAAGGTAACAATCAATGGCCCACTTAACTTTTTGCTGAAAGGTACGGGGTTCCTGAATGTCTCCAATGCTGGCAGCGAGTTATATGCTGATGATTTGTATGAATCAAACTCAGGCATGAGACACGATCGCGGCTATTTTAATGTCTCCAACGGCGGCAAAATCCATGTTAAGGGCACCAGCCGTCTGACCTATTTGCAGGGAAATGTCAGCGGTGAAGGCAGCCAGGTAAATTCTAAAACCTTCTTTATGGGCGTTTACGGCAGTTACGGTGGCAATCAGTACCTGTCAGTTAATAACGGCGGTGAAGTTAATGCCAGTGAGAAAATTAGCCTGGGTTATTATGATCAAAACTCCGATACAACACTTGCTGTTTCGGAAGGTGGTAAAATCTCTGCGCCGACTATTAGTTTAAGCACCAACTCTGAGTTAGCGTTAGGTGCGCAGGAAGGAAGCGCAGCGAAGGCTGCAGGGATTATTGATGCCGAAAAAATTGAGTTTGTGTGGGCTTCGACATCCGATAAGAAAATCACCTTAAACCACACGGATAAAGACGCGACTATTTCCGCGGATATTGTCAGTGGCAGCGAGGGCCTGGGCTATATCAATGCGCTCAATGGCACGACTTACTTAACCGGTGATAACTCTGCCTTTAGCGGTAAAGTCAAAATTGAGCAAAATGGCGCTTTAGGGATCACCCAAAATATAGGTACAGCAGAGATCACCAACCGCGGGAAATTACACCTGAAGGCTGAGGATAGCATGACCTTTGCCAATAAGATCTCCGGCAACGGTACAATAAGTATCGACAGTGGGACGGTGGAGTTGACCGGCAATAACTATGCATTCTACGGATATATTGATGTTGCTTCCGATGCTGTTGCGGTTATTTCTGAAGACAAGAACATCGGCCGTGCAGAACTGGATGTTGATGGCAAACTGCAAATCAATGCCAATAAAGATTGGGTATTTGATAACGATCTTGAAGGTAGAGGCATTGTTGAAATAAACATGGGGAATCACGAATTCTCCTTCGATGAGTTTGCTTATACAGACTGGTTCCAGGGTTCACTGGCGTTCCAGAACACGACATTTAACCTGGAAAAGAATGCTGAGTTTCTGCAGAGAGGCGGGATCACTGCGGGTCAGGGAAGCCAGGTAACAGTGGGTAAGGGCGCTCACTCCATTAGCACTTTGGGATTCTCCGGCGGAACGGTTGATTTTGGTGCCCTAGCAGCTGGTGCACAGATGACAGAAGGGACAGTCAACGTTAGTAAAACGCTGGATTTGCGTGGCGAGGGTGTGATTCAGGTTTCTGACAGTGACGTTGTCCGCTCTGTATCTCGTGATATTGACTCTGCGTTATCGCTCACTGAAGTCGATGATGGTAACAGCACCATTAAGTTGGTTGATGCGCAAGGTGCGGAAGTTCTGGGCGATGCGGGCAATCTGCAATTGCAGGATAAAAATGGGCAAATCCTCTCCAGCAGCGCCCAACGTGATATTCAGCAGAATGGGCAAAAAGCGGCCGTCGGCACTTACGACTATCGTCTGACGAGTGGGGTAAACAATGACGGTCTGTATATCGGTTACGGCCTGACCCAGCTTGATTTACACGCTACCGACAGCGATGCTCTGGTGCTGAGCTCTAACGGTAAAAGCGAGAATGCCGCCGATCTCAGCGCAAAGATTACCGGCAGTGGTGACCTGGCATTCAGCAGCCAGAAGGGTCAGACCGTATCGCTTTCTAACAAAGACAACGACTATACCGGTGTTACCGATCTGCGCAGTGGGACGCTTTTGTTGAATAACGATAACGTGTTGGGTAATACCCATGAACTGCGTCTGGCGGCAGAGACTGAACTGGATATGAATGGTCACAGCCAGACCGTGGGCACGCTCAATGGCAGCGCCGATTCACTGCTGAGCTTAAATGGCGGCAGTCTGACGGTTACCAACGGGGGCACTTCAACCGGTTCGTTAACGGGGAGCGGAGAGCTGAATATTCAGGGCGGCACGCTGGACATCGCGGGCGATAACAGCAACCTGACGGCGAATGTGAACATTGCTAATTCGGCTAATGTCCTGGTAAGTCATGCGCAGGGATTGGGTAGCGCAAACGTTGAGAACAACGGTACCCTGGCGTTGAATAATAGCGCTGAAAAAAGAGCGGCTGCGTCTGTGAATTACACCCTGGGCGGCAATCTGACCAACAACGGTACGCTGATGACCGGAATGTCAGGACAGCAAGCTGGCAATGTGTTAGTGGTGAAGGGGAACTACCACGGTAATAACGGTCAACTAGTAATGAATACGGTACTGAATGGCGATGACTCAGTAACCGATAAATTGGTTGTCGAGGGCGATACTAGCGGCACGACTGCCGTTACGGTGAATAACGCTGGCGGTACAGGTGCGAAAACCCTTAACGGTATCGAACTTATCCATGTTGACGGTAAGTCTGAGGGCGAATTTGTTCAGGCTGGGCGTATCGTTGCGGGGGCATATGACTACACTCTCGCGCGTGGACAAGGGGCAAATAGTGGTAACTGGTATCTGACCAGCGGCAGTGATTCTCCTGAACTGCAGCCGGAGCCAGACCCGATGCCGAATCCGGAGCCAAACCCGAATCCAGAGCCGAACCCTAACCCGACACCTACGCCGGGTCCGGATCTGAATGTGGATAATGACCTGCGACCGGAGGCGGGTAGCTACATTGCGAACCTTGCAGCAGCGAATACCATGTTCACCACGCGTCTGCATGAGCGTCTGGGTAATACGTACTATACCGACATGGTGACGGGTGAGCAGAAACAAACCACTATGTGGATGCGCCATGAAGGTGGTCATAATAAATGGCGTGATGGCAGCGGCCAGCTGAAAACCCAAAGCAATCGCTATGTTCTGCAACTGGGAGGCGATGTCGCGCAGTGGAGCCAAAACGGCAGCGACAGCTGGCATGTTGGGGTCATGGCGGGATATGGCAACAGCGACAGCAAAACCATTTCCTCGCGAACTGGTTATCGTGCTAAAGCGAGTGTGAACGGATATAGCACAGGCCTCTATGCCACCTGGTATGCCGATGACGAGTCGCGTAATGGCGCGTATCTCGACAGTTGGGCGCAGTACAGCTGGTTTGATAACACAGTGAAAGGTGATGATTTACAAAGTGAATCCTATAAATCAAAAGGATTTACCGCTTCACTGGAAGCTGGATACAAACACAAATTAGCTGAATTTAATGGCAGCCAGGGAACGCGTAATGAATGGTATGTTCAGCCGCAAGCACAGGTTACCTGGATGGGAGTCAAAGCCGATAAGCACCGCGAAAGCAACGGAACCCTCGTTCATAGCAACGGTGATGGCAATGTTCAAACCCGACTTGGCGTAAAAACCTGGCTGAAGAGCCACCATAAAATGGATGACGATAAATCCCGCGAGTTCCAGCCGTTTGTAGAAGTGAACTGGCTGCATAACAGTAAGGATTTCAGCACCAGTATGGATGGCGTGTCCGTCACTCAGGATGGAGCCCGAAATATTGCTGAGATAAAAACCGGGGTGGAAGGACAGCTAAATGCCAACCTGAATGTCTGGGGGAATGTGGGCGTTCAGGTTGCCGATAGGGGATATAATGACACCTCTGCAATGGTTGGCATTAAGTGGCAATTCTGATCTGAATAATGAGTAAAAGGAGAGAGAGCCGAACGGGAGATAATTCGGCTCTCTATGTCATTTTCTTGCAGCCAGCTTTATCCGTCAGAGTGAAGACTCGCAGATTTAGCTGGCGCACAAGATTTAATCAAGGTGTGTTCAATGGCTTCGCATGATTTGAGTGTTTTTTTGGAAGAGTTCGGGGCAACGGTGAATTTGACGTTGCCTGGTATCGTGTCCGAAAAAGAACGGCTTTTACTCAAGCTGCTAATGGAGGGAATGTCGGTTACAGAAATCTCACAGTACAGAAATCGCAGTGCAAAGACAATTTCACATCAAAAGAAGCAGCTGTATGAAAAACTAGGCATCCAGAGTGATATTACCTTCTGGCGGGATATCTTTTTTCAATATCATCCGCAAGTCATCAGTGGCACGGGAAATAAAAATAATTTTTATATCCCTGATAACCGTTGTCACCATATCGTTACGCCTGAAGCCATCAGTCTGGCGTTGGAAAACCATGAATTTAAACCGTGGATCCAACCGGTTTTCTGCGCACAGACTGGGGTACTGACGGGCTGTGAGGTGCTTGTCCGCTGGGAACATCCACAAACGGGAATTATCCCACCGGATCAGTTTATTCCTCTGGCGGAGTCATCTGGTCTTATCGTCATAATGACTCGCCAGTTGATGAAACAGACTGCGGATATTCTGATGCCGGTAAAACATTTGCTGCCGGATAATTTCCATATTGGCATCAACGTCTCGGCGGGTTGTTTTTTGGCCGCGGGATTTGAAAAAGAATGCCTGAACCTGGTCAAGAAATTAGGAAACGATAAAATCAAACTGGTTCTCGAGCTAACGGAACGTAACCCTATTCCGGTAACGCCAGAAGCCAGAGCGATATTTGACAGCCTTCATCAGCACAACATTACCTTTGCGCTGGATGATTTTGGTACGGGTTATGCGACCTATCGTTATTTGCAGGCGTTTCCGGTCGATTTTATTAAGATCGATAAGTCGTTTGTGCAAATGGCGAGTGTCGACGAAATTTCCGGTCATATTGTGGACAATATTGTCGAACTGGCGCGTAAGCCTGGTCTGAGTATCGTGGCGGAAGGGGTAGAAACCCAGGAGCAGGCGGATTTAATGATCGGCAAAGGCGTTCACTTTTTACAGGGCTATTTGTACTCCCCGCCAGTTCCGGGTAATAAATTTATCTCTGAATGGGTAATGAAAGCAGGTGGTTGATGTAAACCGCTATTCACAGCGCATCGGGAGGTTGGCAGCGATTAATTCTCCCGATGCAGTAAATCCTGATAGATCCCCGTTAATATGCCATTTGGCGAAAATTGTTTTTTAATCCACTGCGTCACCTGACCCGTAGCAGAATGCTGAGTTGCGAGTAACATGCGTGAATCCTGGCGCGGATTATGGATTTGTCGGGTAACCAGCAGGGATTGCGCCATCGCCTCACGGACCATGTAATCCGGCAAAAAACCAATCCCTTCACCTAAAATCTGGCACTGACATTTGGTGTTGAAATCTGGCACCAGAATCGACTCCTGCCCATGCAGCAACCAGCCCACTTTTTTATTAATCGTATGCGCGGTGTCCTCCACCATGATATTAGGATAGAGACGCAGTTGGCTTTCGGCGATGGGTTCCGGCACAAAGGCTAATGGGTGATCCGGGGCGATAGCAAAAGCCCAGCGAATTGCGCCAATCTCCGTGTAATCAATGCCGCCGCCGTCCAGCAGTGTGTCGGGCGCGCCGATAGCAATATTCGCCTGATTATTAATAATCGCATCCCAGACGCCGTTATACACTTCGGTCGTCACGGTAATCTGGCAGGTTGGAAACTGCTTTTTCAGTACCTGTAATAAGCGTGCGGTGTGTTTGGGCGTATAAAGCAGTTGGTTAATACAAATGCGCACCCGTGCTTCTATACCCTGCGAAATAGTATCGATGCTGCGTTTGATGGCGTGAAAATCATTCAGCAGGTCGGTAGCTTTGCGGAAAAAATAACGCCCGGACTCCGTTAACTCAATGCTGCGGGTACTGCGAGTGAACAGCACCACATCCAGCCCTGTTTCCATTCGCTTGATGGTGTAGCTAATGGCGGAAGTGGTTAAACCCAACTCTTCTGCGGCTTTACTGAAACTGCCAAAACGCGCAGCGGTAGTAAATGCCAACAGATTCTCTTCGGTAAAAATTGAGTTCATTAAACCATTCCCGCCATTATCTACTATGAATTTCTCCAGCTATGACTGTAGAGGTATCGGTTAAAGATAGATAATCATTTTTGAATAACTTTTAATACCCGTCGCGTTTAGTCGTCGCTTCGCTTAATTTTTGTCCGCCATATTCTGAAATTATCCCCACGCAGTTACCCGCCAGAAAACCCAGTAATGCCACCGTCCAGTTCATCCCGCTGGCAAAAAATAGCGTCATGCCGAGAAAGCCTCCGGGAATAAAAGACAGTAAACCGAAACGTCCTTGCCAGACCACCACCGCCGAGAAGGGTACAGTCATAATCACGCTCGCCCAGAACGTGGACAATCCACTCACCGAGGCCAGCCAACCGGCAGCCAGCGCGGCGAAAAACGCCCACACCATCCCGGAATAATTAACCGCCAGGCTTCTGATAAACCCCGATTTACCGCCGCCTGCGGCATAAAAACTGCAAAAGGCGACGAAGCCAATAGTTCCTAATAATTCCCATCCCTGAGAGAGCCCGACATGTGAAGACACTAACTGCCAAAGCCCTGCACAAATACCGACGGTGACACCCGTTGCCGTGAGTCCGTTCATCTTGTTCCCCTCTGGTTAGACATGGACGAAAGCTACTCTTACATGTGCAGACTATAGAGAAATAAAACCTGATTGAGTGAAAGGGTATCGGGTCAAAGAAACAAATATTGCACTACCGCACACTGCGAAAAGATTGTTGAACATCATTCAACAAAAAGGCGAAATACGGCGAATTAAATTTAAGCGGGTTCTTTTATCAGATTATCGTTGCTATTCTCAATTCATCGAAAACAGCCACAAAAATCAGGGGAATGTGAATGACTATAAAAAATCTACCTGCCGACTATTTATTGGCTGCGCAACAGGGTGATATCGATAAAGTAAAAACATGCCTTGCGCTGGGTGTCGATATTAATACCTGCGATCGTCAGGGGAAAACGGCAATTACGCTGGCAAGTTTATATCAGCAATATGCTTGCGTTCAGGCATTAATTGATGCCGGAGCAGATATTAATAAGCAAGATCAGATATGTTCAAATCCTTTTTTAATTAGCTGCCTGACCGGCGATTTAACCCTGTTACGGATTATTTTACCGGCTAAACCCGATCTTAATTGCGTCACCCGTTTTGGCGGTGTCGGCCTGACGCCTGCCTGTGAAAAAGGCCATTTAAGTATTGTAAAAGAGCTTTTGGCGCATACGGAGATTAACGTTAACCAGACCAACCATGTTGGCTGGACGCCGCTACTGGAAGCAATTGTGCTTAATGATGGCGGGATTAAACAGCAGGCGATTGTCCAGTTATTGCTTGAACACGGTGCCAGCCCGCACATGACGGATAAATATGGCAAAACGCCGCTGGAACTGGCGCAGGAACGAGGCTTTGAAGAGATTGCGCAGTTACTGATTGCCGCAGGTGCATAAACCGGGAGGCTTGCTATCAACACACCAGAAAGACGGTGTGTGTGGGCGCTAACTGCGGATGCTGATTTTCTGGCGCAGCGGGGGCAAGGACAGGTTGAACAGGTCTTTGCCAGAGCGGTAAATATCGCACTTCCGGCCCGCCAGCAGTTGCTGACGCTGCTTTGTGAAGAGTACGACAATGCGCCAAACAGTTGTCGGTTGGCACTCACTCACTTTGATGGTCTGTTCCGGCATGGTGATAAGGTTCAGTTTGACGATCAAGGCATTACGGTTGGTCAACATCTTCATATAGAGATGAGTCGTTGTCGGCGTTGGCTGTCCCCAACCTTGCAAATGGCCGCTGTGAATTTTCACCTTATCGCCTGGCAACAGTGGCATGACATTATTCATCAGCACCTGGGGCAAAATGAAACCCTGTTTAATTATCGCGGCGATAATCCGTTTTATCAGGCGTTAAATAAAGAATTACATATTAAACGACGGGCAGTTATTCAGGCCGTAAACGATAAACAAAATATCGCCTCAGCAGTTGCCAGTATGATGGGCTTAGGGATTGGCCTTACGCCATCAGCCGACGATTATTTAACAGGTCTGGCGCTTATTTTATTTATTTCCGGACATCCGGCGGAAAAATACAAAGAGGAATTTTATCTCGGTCTGCAACGCGGCAGAAATAATACCACGTTATTAAGTGCCATCACGCTGGAAGCCGCATTACAACAACGCTGCCGGGAAAATATTCATCGTTTTATTCATAACATTATTTATGACATCCCTGGGAACGCAACTCAGGCAATAGAAAAAATTAAACATATTGGCTCCAGTTCCGGCTGCGACATGCTGTATGGCATGGCCGATGGTTGTGCGCTGAGCCAAACCTACGGAGGGAATTATGTCAGTTAAAATAGTCATTAAACCGAATACCTATTTTGATTCTGTCTCGCTGATGTCTATCTCCACGCGTGCAAATAAACTCGACGGCGTCGAGCAGGCATTTGTGGCGATGGCGACCGAAATGAACAAAGGCGTGCTGAAGAATTTAGGGCTGCTGACGCCGGAACTGGAGCAGGCGAAAAACGGCGACCTGATGATTGTCATCAACGGCAAAGCGGGCGCAGACAACGAGCAGTTGCTGGTGGAGATTGAAGAACTGTTCAACACCAAAGCGCAAAGTGGCTCGCACGAGGCGCGTTACGCCACTATTGCCAGCGCCAAAAAGCATATCCCGGAAAGTAACCTGGCGGTGATTTCGGTCAACGGTCTGTTTGCTGCTCGCGAAGCGCGTCAGGCACTGCAAAACGATCTTAACGTGATGCTGTTTTCCGATAACGTCTCAGTTGAAGATGAACTGGCGCTCAAACAACTGGCCCACGAAAAAGGGCTGCTGATGATGGGGCCAGACTGCGGCACGGCGATTATCAACGGCGCGGCGCTCTGCTTTGGTAACGCCGTGCGTCGCGGCAACATCGGTATTGTTGGCGCATCTGGCACCGGCAGCCAGGAGCTGAGCGTCCGTATCCATGAATTTGGCGGCGGCGTTTCGCAACTGATTGGCACCGGCGGGCGCGACCTGAGCGAGAAAATCGGCGGCCTGATGATGCTCGACGCCATCGGGATGCTGGAAAACGATCCGCAAACTGAAATCATTGTGCTTATCTCCAAACCGCCTGCGCCTGCGGTGGCCCGCAAAGTGCTGGAACGCGCACGTGCCTGCCGCAAGCCGATGGTGGTCTGCTTCCTCGGTCGTGGCGAAACGCCAGTGGATGAGCAGGGGCTACAGTTTGCCCGCGGCAGTAAAGAGGCGGCATTGAAAGCGGTGATGCTCTCCGGCGTGAAACAGGAACATCTCGAGCTGCATACCCTGAACCAGCCATTGATTGCTGACGTGCGCGCTCGCCTGCAACCGCAACAGAAATACATTCGTGGCCTGTTCTGCGGCGGCACGCTGTGCGACGAAACGATGTTCGCGGTGATGGAAAAACACGGCGATGTCTACAGCAACATTCAGCCCGATCCGGAATTCCGCCTGCAAGATATCAGCCGCAGCATCAAACACACCTTCCTCGACTTTGGTGATGACGACTTCACCAACGGCAAGCCGCATCCAATGATTGACCCGACCAATCGCATCAGTCGCTTGATCGAAGAAGCGCGCGATCCAGAAGTGGCGGTGATCGTGATGGATTTTGTGCTCGGATTCGGATCGCATGAAGATCCGGTCGGCTCCACCATCGAGGCGATCAAAGAAGCGAAAGCGATCGCCGCTGCCGAAGGACGTGAGTTGATCATTCTCGCCTATGTGCTGGGTACCGATCTTGATACGCCATCATTAGAACAACAAAGCCAGATGCTGCTTGATGCCGGAGTGATTCTGGCCAGCAGTAGCACCAATACCGGATTGCTGGCGCGTGAATTTATCTGCAAAGGGGAGGAAGCCTGATGAGCCAGTCACTGTTTAGCCAACCGTTGAACGTTATTAACGTCGGCATCGCCATGTTTAGCGATGACCTGAAAAAGCAGCATGTAGAAGTGACTCAACTCGACTGGACGCCGCCGGGGCAGGGCAATATGCAGGTGGTGCAGGCGCTGGATAACATTGCCGATTCGCCGCTGGCAGACAAAATCGCCGCCGCTAACCAGCAGGCGCTGGAGCGCATTATCCAGTCGCATCCGGTGCTGATTGGTTTTGATCAGGCGATTAACGTGGTGCCGGGAATGACGCCGAAAACCATTCTTCACGCCGGGCCGCCAGTGACCTGGGAAAAAATGTGCGGCGCAATGAAAGGCGCGGTCACCGGGGCGCTGGTGTTCGAAGGGCTGGCGAAAGATCTCGACGAGGCGGCTGACTTGGCGGCCTCCGGGGAGATCACCTTCTCGCCGTGCCATGAACACGACTGTGTGGGATCGATGGCGGGTGTTACCTCGGCCTCGATGTTTATGCACATCGTGAAAAACAAAACCTACGGCAACATCGCTTACACCAATATGAGCGAGCAGATGGCGAAGATTTTGCGTATGGGCGCTAACGACCAGAGCGTGATCGACCGCCTCAACTGGATGCGTGATGTGCAGGGGCCAATGCTGCGTGACGCGATGAAAATTATCGGCGAGATCGATCTGCGCTTGATGCTGGCGCAGGCGCTGCATATGGGCGATGAATGCCATAACCGCAATAACGCCGGGACGACGTTGCTGATTCAGGCGCTGACGCCGGGGATTATTCAGGCGGGTTATTCCGTCGAGCAACAGCGCGAAGTGTTTGAGTTTGTCGCCAGCAGCGACTACTTCTCCGGCCCGACGTGGATGGCGATGTGTAAAGCGGCGATGGATGCGGCGCACGGCATCGAATACAGCACCGTGGTGACCACGATGGCGCGTAACGGCGTCGAGTTCGGCCTGCGGGTCAGCGGATTACCGGGGCAGTGGTTTACTGGCCCGGCGCAGCAGGTCATCGGCCCGATGTTTGCCGGTTATAAGCCGGAAGATTCTGGGTTGGATATTGGCGACAGCGCCATCACCGAAACCTACGGCATTGGTGGATTTGCTATGGCGACTGCGCCTGCAATCGTCGCGCTGGTGGGCGGTACGGTGGAAGAGGCTATCGATTTCTCCCGTCAGATGCGCGAAATCACTCTCGGCGAAAACCCCAACGTCACCATTCCGCTGCTCGGTTTTATGGGCGTGCCGTCGGCTATCGACATCACCCGCGTGGGCAGCAGCGGCATTCTGCCGGTGATCAACACCGCCATCGCCCATAAAGATGCGGGCGTCGGCATGATTGGCGCGGGCATTGTGCATCCACCATTCGCCTGCTTCGAAAAAGCCATTCTTGGTTGGTGCGAACGTTACGGCGTCTGACCTGCAAACGCACCTTACGATCCCTTCTCCCTTCTGGGGAGAGGGGCAACCTCACTCTCATAACCCCATCACCCTCTGTAGCGGACATAACAACATGAAAGAGCTTGTGGTCGTTGCCATTGGTGGCAACAGCATTATCAAAGATAACGCCAGCCAGTCGATTGAGCATCAGGCGGAGGCGGTGAAGGCCGTCGCCGATACGGTGCTGGAAATGCTGGCTTCCGATTACGACATTGTGCTGACCCACGGCAACGGACCGCAGGTCGGTTTGGATTTACGCCGCGCGGAGATTGCCCACGAGCGCGAAGGGCTGCCCTTAACGCCGCTGGCGAACTGTGTGGCGGATACGCAAGGCGGCATTGGCTACTTGATCCAACAGGCGCTGAACAACCGACTGGCGCGTCATGGCGAGAAAAAAGCCGTCACCGTGGTGACTCAGGTGGAAGTGGATAAAAACGATCCGGGTTTTGCTCATCCCACCAAGCCCATCGGCGCATTCTTCAGTGAAAGTCAGCGTGACGAATTACAAAAGGCAAACCCTGACTGGCGTTTTGTTGAAGATGCCGGACGGGGCTATCGCCGCGTGGTCGCCTCGCCGGAACCGAAACGTATTGTAGAAGCACCTGCCATTAAGGCGCTGATCCAACAAGGCTTTGTGGTGATTGGCGCGGGCGGCGGCGGAATCCCGGTGGTGTGCAGTGAAGCGGGGGATTACCAAAGCGTGGACGCGGTTATCGACAAAGATCTCTCTACCGCGCTATTGGCCCGTGAAATTCACGCTGACATTCTGGTGATCACCACTGGCGTCGAAAAAGTGTGTATTCACTTTGGCAAACCGCAGCAGCAGGCGCTGGATCGCGTAGATATTGCCACCATGAACCGCTATATGCAGGAAGGGCATTTTCCGCCTGGCAGCATGTTGCCAAAAATCATCGCCAGCCTGACGTTCCTGGAACAGGGCGGCAAAGAAGTGATTATCACCACGCCGGAATGCCTGCCTGCGGCGCTGCGCGGTGAAACGGGCACCCATATTATTAAAACGTAAGGACGTAAGATGAAAGAAAACAATAGCCGCCGTGAATTTCTGAGCCAGAGCGGTAAGATGGTCACCGCCGCCGCGCTGTTTGGTACCTCTGTGCCGCTCGCCCATGCGGCAGTCTCTGGCACAACCCACTGCGAGGCAAATAACACCATGAAAATCACTGACCCGCACTACTATCTCGACAACGTGCTGCTGGAAACCGGTTTTGACTACGAAAATGGCGTGGCGGTGCAGACCCGCACGGCGCGCCAGACTGTGGAAATTCAGAACGGCAAAATTGTTGCACTGCGCGAGAACAATCAGCATCCGGACGCCACGCTGCCGCACTATGACGCTGGCGGTAAGCTGATGCTGCCCACCACCCGCGACATGCATATTCATCTCGACAAAACCTTCTACGGCGGGCCGTGGCGCTCGCTCAATCGTCCGGCAGGCACCACCATCCAGGACATGATCAAACTCGAGCAGAAAATGCTGCCGGAGTTGCAACCGTACACTCAGGAAAGGGCGGAAAAACTGATTGATTTATTGCAGTCGAAAGGCACCACCATTGCCCGCAGTCACTGCAATATCGAACCGGTTTCCGGCCTGAAAAATCTGCAAAATTTGCAGGCGGTACTGGCGCGACGTCAGGCGGGCTTCGAGTGTGAAATTGTCGCCTTCCCGCAGCACGGTTTGCTGCTGTCGAAATCGGAACCCTTAATGCGCGAAGCGATGCAGGCGGGGGCGCATTACGTCGGCGGGCTGGACCCGACCAGTGTCGATGGCGCGATGGAAAAATCCCTCGACACCATGTTCCAGATTGCGCTGGACTACGACAAAGGCGTCGATATTCACCTTCACGAAACCACTCCGGCAGGCGTGGCAGCCATCAATTATATGGTTGAAACGGTAGAGAAAACGCCACAGCTGAGAGGCAAGCTAACCATCAGCCACGCCTTTGCGCTGGCAACGCTCAACGAACAACAGGTAGATGAACTGGCGAACCGGATGGCGGCGCAGCAAATTTCTATCGCCTCGACGGTGCCGATTGGCACGTTGCATATGCCGCTCAAACAGTTGCACGACAAAGGCGTAAAAGTCATGACCGGAACTGACAGCGTTATTGACCACTGGTCGCCTTACGGCCTGGGCGACATGCTGGAAAAAGCCAATCTGTACGCGCAGCTCTATATTCGTCCTAACGAACAGAACCTCTCCCGTTCGCTGTTTTTAGCCACTGGTGATGTATTGCCGCTGAATGAAAAAGGCGAGCGCGTGTGGCCCAAAGCGCAGGATGATGCCAGCTTTGTGCTGGTGGACGCCTCCTGTTCCGCCGAGGCGGTGGCGCGTATCTCGCCGAGAACGGCGACGTTCCATAAAGGGCAACTGGTGTGGGGGAGTGTGGCAGGTTGATACGCATTTGAAACGCCTGCAATGGTGAATCGTAAGAGATTTAAAGCCCCAGGGAGTGGGGCAGCAATGGTTTGCTAATGAATGATCCTGAACTTTATAATCTCCCGGCATAATTTCCAGGGGATTATTTGAGAGAAATACACAAAAGTGAGTTTTAACAAAAGTATTTATCAAGCCATAAATGTGACCGGCTTCGGATAAAAAAGATTAAACATAGAAAAACCAATGATCCTCTTGCTGATGGTTATCAACAGTAATTAAGATGTGATTTTTTTTTCCGTAATCGCGAAAATATTCTCATGACCATAAAAGAAAAAATATCACAAAAATATCCCCATGCTTCCTTTTGTACTTTTGGCGATTCAGCAGCGTTGGCCGATCACCTCGCAACGTTGATTGCGACAGGTGTTAAAACAGCTTCCTGTGGTTCGCTGGCGGGATGTATTGAAGACAACGCATTTCCGATGATTGGTGAGTATAAGATTGTAGAAAATAGCCGTGGTGAGCCTGTCTATGTTATCAGAGTGATTGGCCTGCATTTACTGCGCTTTTCTGATGTCACCGCGGAGCTTGCCCGTAAGGAAGGTGAAGGTGACCTCAGTCTTGAATATTGGCGTAATGAACACCGTCGTTTTTTCCAGGCAGAAGGATGCTATTCACCCGAAATGGACGTTATCTTTGAAGAATATGCCCTTATTGACGTTGTGTAGATAACTATTTTTCTACGCGAAATAAGCTCACAAACATAAAATATCGCTAATTTTGTTTATTTTGCTATTTTTTACGTGATGAATGTCACACTTATTATTGCTGCCCGTTTTGTCCATATTTATAACCAAATTTTTAATAGCTGCCTGAAATAGGGCTGTTTATTCTGCATAAAAATATTCGAAAATTCTTATTCTCTCCAGCGCGCTAATTTGGGCGAACACTTCCTGACTACCCTGCAATGAGGCTGAAATGATGAATAAACGTTTTGTTATCAATATGGTGTCTTCGCTGTTATTAGGCGCTGCGCTAATTTCTGCGCCGCTCCAGGCAGCGGAAAAAGTCGTGGTGAATATCTCTAAAGTCGATGGTATGCCGTGGTTTAATCGCATGGGCGAAGGTGTGGTCGAGGCGGGTAAAGCCTTTGGTGTTAATGCCTCACAGGTGGGACCTTCAAGTACTGATGCTCCGCAACAAGTTAAAATTATTGAGGATTTAATCGCCCGTAAGGTTAATGCAATTACAATTGTGCCAAACGATGCCAACGTGCTGGAACCGGTATTCAAAAAAGCGCGAGATGCCGGAATTGTGGTTCTGACCAACGAATCCCCCGGTCAGCCAAGTGCTAACTGGGATATCGAAATCATTGATAACGAAAAATTTGCCGCTGAATATGTTGAGCATATGGCGAAACGCATGGGTGGCAAGGGCGGTTATGTGATTTACGTGGGTAGTTTGACCGTGCCGCAGCATAACTTATGGGCTGACTTGCTGGTGAAATACCAGAAAGAGCATTACCCGGATATGCATGAAGTTACCCGCCGCATGCCGGTTGCCGAGAGTGTGGATGACTCACGTCGTACCACACTGGACCTCATGAAAACCTATCCTGACTTGAAAGCGGTTGTCTCCTTTGGTTCAAACGGTCCGATTGGCGCGGGACGTGCAGTGAAAGAGAAACGGGCGAAAAATAAAGTCGCAGTCTATGGCATGATGATCCCTTCACAGGCGGCATCACTGATTAAAAGTGGTGATATCACCGAAGGGATTACTTACGATCCGGCCTCTGCAGGTTACGCACTCGCGGCCGTCGCCAGCACGTTGCTGAAGGGTGAAGAGATCAAACCTGGATTAGAAATGGAGAATCTCGGTAAGGCCAACGTAGATATGGATAAGCGAATTATCCGTTTCCATAAGGTATTACTGGTCAACAAAGACAATATCGACTCACTTTATTAATCCATTTCTTCGGGGCGAAAGCCCCGATTCTTATTGCCAGGGGATGCTATGGAAACCTTCCTTTCCCTTCGTCATATCAACAAAACGTTTCATGCCACGCGAGCGCTGCGCGATGTTTCTCTCGACTTTATGTCGGGTGAGGTGCACTGCCTTGCCGGGCAAAACGGCTGTGGTAAATCGACGTTGATTAAAATTATGTCCGGTGTTTATCGCCCGGATGAGGGGGCGGAAATTACGCTTGGTGGGAAAAACTGGTCAAAGCTGACACCCGCCGCTTCGGTGGCGCAGGGGATTCAGGTGATTTATCAGGACCTCTCTTTATTTCCTAACCTGAGTGTCTGGGAGAATATCGCCGTGAATCACTATCACCACGGTCTGTTTGTTAACCGCCGTCGTCTGCGTGAGGTGGCGCAGGCGGCAATGACCAGTATTAACGTCACATTGCCACTGGATACGCTCGTTTCTGAGCTTTCAATTGCCCGCTGTCAGCTGGTGGCAATTTGCCGTGCACTGGCGCAGGACGCACGGTTGATCGTGATGGATGAACCAACCGCTTCGCTGACCCATCAGGAAGTGCAAGGGTTATTACAGGTGGTGCATCAATTGCGGGAACGCGGGATCTGCGTGGTCTTCGTCAGTCATCGTCTGGAAGAGGTGATGGAAGTTTCCGACCGTATTTCAGTGTTGAAAGATGGTGAGCTGGTCGGGACCTTTCCGGCTGCAGAGATGACCACAAAACAACTCGGTTTCCTGATGACCGGCCAGGAGTTTGAATATCAGGTACGAGAGTTGTGGCAGGGAAAATCCAGCACCCCGGTGCTGGAGGTGCGTAATTTAAGTCGTCATGGGGAATATCAAAATATTAACTTGCGGGTGGAAGCGGGCGAAGTGGTGTCGATTGTTGGCCTGCTTGGTGCGGGGCGCACGGAATTATGTCTGAGTCTGTTTGGTATGACCCGACCGGATGCTGGCGAGATCCTCATCAACGGCCAGCTGGTTACACTGCATAGTAACCAGGACGCCATCCGCCACGGTATTGGTTATGTTTCGGAAGATCGCATGTCGCGCGGTTTGGTGATGGCGCAATCTATTGAAGACAACATCATTAGCACTGTTTTTCACAAGGTAAAAGATCGCTTCGGCTTTCTGAGTGAAGCTAAAGTGCGTGACCTGGTGGACAGGCTAATCAAGGCATTGACCATCAAAGTCTCTGACCCACATCTCCCGGTGAATACGCTTTCCGGGGGTAACGCGCAGCGAGTATCGATCGCCAAATGGCTGGCGATTGGGCCACGACTGTTGATTCTCGATAGCCCGACTGTCGGTGTTGATATCGCCAACAAAGCAGGAATATACGGCATTATCAGCGATCTGGCGGCTCATGGCATTGCGGTATTGATGATCTGCGATGAAATTGAAGAAGCGTGGTATCAAAGCCACCGGATTTTGGTAATGCAGAAAGGTCAGATCACCCATAGCTTCCTGCCTGACAGCAGTTCTCAGGCCAGGATTGCGGAGGTGGTAAATGGCTGAACTGAAAAAACGCCATGAATTCTGGCTGGCATTACTGATTGTGGTGCTGTTTGTTGGCCTTGCCTGGCGCAGCGACGAGTTTCTGACATTCGGTAATTTGTACGATCTCGCCAATAACTATGCCATGTTGACTATTCTCGCCTGTGGTTTGTTTGTGGTGTTGATTTCCGGTGGAATTGATATTTCGTTTCCAGCAATGACCATCATTGCCCAATACGGCATGGTGCTGTTGCTGCAAAAAATTGGTGGCAACTTCGCTGTCGCGTTTGCCCTGGCGGGCGGCATCGGCATTTTACTTGGCTTAATTAACGCCTTACTGGTTAATCGCCTACGGGTGCCTTCTATCATCATCACTATCTCGACGCTGAATATTTTCTATGGCCTGCTGTTATGGTTGAGTAAAGGTGTGTGGCTGTACGACTTTCCGCCGTGGTTTGAGCAGGGGGTTATGTTGTTCAAGTACACCGATGCTGATGGCTATGACTATGGCCTTGGTCTACCGCTGATCGCCATGATTACGGTGGTGCTGCTAACAGCGTTTATCATGAATTTCACCAGTGTAGGGCGCAAAATTTATGCCCTTGGCGGGAACCGCGAATCAGCCAGTCGCATCGGCTTTAGTGTGCTGAAACTGCAACTTTTCGTCTATGGCTATATGGGATTGATGTCTGGTGCTGCGGGTGTAGTGCAGTCGTGGACGGTGATGACTGTCGCCCCCGATTCTCTTCTGGGTTATGAGCTGACAGTACTGGCTGCGGTGGTGCTTGGCGGCACTAGTTTGCTCGGCGGGCGCGGCACGTTAACCGGTACTTTGCTCGGCGTGGTGTTGTTGGCAGTGATGCAAAACGGGCTAAATTTATTGGGAGTCTCGTCTTACTGGCAAACATTGATCACAGGCATCATCATCGTTGCCAGCATTAGCGCCACGGCGTGGAGTCAGCATCAGAACCGGAGTCTGCTATGAAAAAATCGTGGCGTAATAACGTTGAGTTTTACTTGATCGGCCTGCTGGTGCTAACTGTTGCCGCGTTCAGCATTACTATGCCGGAGATTTTCTGGTCGATAAGTAATTTCCAGTCCGTTGCTTCGCAAATGCCCGTGCTGGGCATTCTGGCGTTGGCTATGGCGGTGACCATGCTTTGCGGTGGCATTAACTTGTCAATTATAGCCACTGCTAACGCCTGTTCACTGGTGATGGCGTGGGTGGCGACTCAGTATCCACCGGGTATTGCTACGGTTGTCGCTACGCTGCTGGCGGGCGCTGGCGCGGCGGTGATAATCGGTTTATGTAACGGCGTATTGATTGCTGGTATTCGAGTGTCGCCAATTCTTGCAACACTCGGGATGATGACGTTGCTCAAAGGGGTAAATATTCTGGTGACAGGCGGTAGCGCCATTGCCAATTATCCCTCATGGGTGCTGTGGTTGAATCATGCACAGTGGTTCGGTGTTCCGCTACCGATGTGGTTGTTTACCGCAGTGTCGCTAGGGCTGTGGATATTGCTGGAGAAAACGCCGCTCGGTAAATCCATTTATCTGATTGGTTCTAACGAACGAGCAACACTTTACTCCGGCATTAACACTCGTCGGGTGCTGATTTGGGTGTATGTCATTTCCGCCTTGCTTTGTGCGGTAGCGGCATTTTTGATGATGTCGAAACTCAACTCGGCTAAGGCCTCTTATGGCGAATCGTACTTGCTGGTGTCAATCCTCGCGGCAGTACTCGGCGGGGTTAATCCGGACGGCGGCAGCGGGCGGATAATTGGTATGGTGCTGGCGCTGTTTCTTCTGCAAATTATTGAAAGCGGCTTCAATATTCTCGGTATAAGCCCCTACCTGACGATGGCCTTATGGGGAACGTTGCTGCTCTGTTTCATTCAGGCTCGCGGCATGTTGGGGCTGGATCGGGTGGTTTAAATATTGGCTATATTCAATGGACGCGTTTTGCCGCGATGACATATCAGGCATCGCCAAATACACATAGCTAATCAGGAGTAAACACAATGAAGATCAAAGCTGTTGGTGCATATTCCGCTAAACAACCACTTGAACCGATGGATATCACCCGGCGTGAACCGGGACCGCATGATGTCAAAATTGAAATCGCTTACTGTGGCGTCTGCCATTCCGATATCCACCAGGTCCGTTCCGAGTGGGCGGGGACGGTTTATCCCTGCGTGCCGGGCCATGAAATTGTAGGGCGCGTGGTAGCTGTTGGTGATCAGGTAGAAAAATATGCGCCGGGCGATCTGGTCGGTGTCGGCTGTATTGTCGACAGTTGTAAACATTGCGAAGAGTGTGAAGACGGGCTGGAAAACTACTGTGATCACATGACCGGCACCTATAACTCGCCGACGCCGGACGAACCGGGCCATACTCTGGGCGGCTACTCACAACAGATCGTCGTTCATGAGCGATATGTTCTGCGTATTCGTCACCCGCAAGAGCAGCTGGCGGCGGTGGCACCTTTGTTGTGTGCAGGGATCACCACGTATTCGCCGCTACGTCACTGGCAGGTCGGTCCGGGTAAAAAAGTGGGCGTGGTCGGCATCGGCGGTCTGGGACATATGGGGATTAAGCTGGCCCACGCGATGGGGGCGCATGTGGTGGCATTTACCACTTCTGAGTCAAAACGCGAAGCGGCAAAAGCCCTGGGGGCCGATGAAGTTGTTAACTCACGCAATGCCGATGAGATGGCGGCTCATCTCAAGAGTTTCGATTTCATTTTGAATACAGTAGCTGCGCCACATAATCTCGACGATTTTACCACCTTGCTGAAGCGTGATGGCACCATGACGCTGGTTGGTGCGCCTGCGACACCGCATAAATCGCCGGAAGTTTTCAACCTGATCATGAAACGCCGTGCGATAGCCGGTTCTATGATTGGCGGCATTCCAGAAACACAGGAGATGCTCGATTTTTGCGCCGAACATGGCATCGTGGCTGATATAGAGATGATTCGGGCCGATCAAATTAATGAAGCCTATGAGCGAATGCTGCGTGGTGATGTGAAATATCGTTTTGTTATCGATAATTGCACACTAACAGACTGAAAAAATTAATAAATATCCTGTGGTTTAACATATTAATTTCGCTCTCCACTTAACTTTTTAGTTAAGGAGAGCGAAATAATATCAAAGTAGCAGTAAAACCTATAACGTAAATTCAAATTGTTAAATTAACTCCCTCCAGGACACAATACTTCACACGTTAGTTATGAGCGATTTCTGATAGTGCATGGTTTAATCAGGGCTTTATTATCTGCGACGTTTATTTTTATTTAAGAGAGATCGCGATGATATCATTAAAAGCTCCGCACAATAATTTGATGCCATATACGCAACAAAGCATACTTAATACAGTAAAAAACAATCAGTTACCAGAGGATATCAAAAGCTCCCTGGTTTCCTGTGTCGATATATTCAAGGTTTTGATTAAACAATATTATGATTATCCTTATGATTGTCGTGATGATTTAGTCGATGACGACAAACTCATTCATCTCATGGCTGCCGTACGAGACTGTGAGTGGTCAGACGATAACGCACTCACCATAAATGTGCAGTTTAATGATTTCCCAGGATTTTATGACTGGATGGATTACCCTGATCACCCGGTTAAGTTTGTTTTTCGCATACTTGAAAATCAAAAAGGGACAGTTTGGGTATATGACCAGGATGATGCGTTTCTTGATATTAAAGCAAATGTGCAGGCTGGACGCTTTACCGGGCTTAAGAAATTAGTGCAGTTTATCGATTCAGTGCGAACAGATTGCAAATGTATTCTTCTTGAACACCATATGCCTTTGCTGAGACTTTTCCCTAAAGGGAAAGAGTGTATGCATGTGGAAAAATGGCTTCGCGAAATGTCGTCTATTCCGGAGACCGACGCACCCATTAAGCAGGCGCTTGCGCATGGATTATTATTACACTTAAAAAATATCTACCCTGTTTTTCCTGAATCACTGGTGAGGTTATTGCTCTCTGTTCTGGACGTAAAAACATACAGAGATGATGCGCGATTAAATCAATGGATATCTAATAGAGTCCAGGAATTAGGTGACAGATATTATCCTGTAAATAAGCACGTTAAAATCCGCTACACTCTTTAGTTCAGAAAGGGTTCCACCTGCGAGTTGTTATTCCACCAGAGAGTGAATCGCAAAGCAGGTAATCATTTCATCTGTATATCCGTATGCCAAATGGCATTCCACCGCCTTTTTCGCCGATATTTTGTTGTGATCGGCGACGCTTCGCTTAAAAAAGCATCAGCAGTGGTTTCGCAGCTATACAGTGTATAAAAAATGATCTCATGCAGATGTTTTGTGAATGTGTGGGTTGACATTCATATGAAAAAAATCATAATTCCATCATGTTTGTGTGGGGTCTTTTCTGTATCTTACGCATCGCACTCAAGCCTGACAGAAAATATGCTGTAAGGCTCATATCAAAAACCGCCATTAGCTCATCAGGAAGAGCAGACGACAACCAGGATTGTTGTATGGTACGGGGTTCGAGGCCTCGATGGCGGTCCAACTTTTCATAACTCTTCTGAATCAGATCCCCTTATTATCATCCCTGCAAAGTGGAACATTGCCATTGTTTGGCTATTCAGGACGGGTCAGAGCAATGAAAAAAGCCCACACAGGGGAGAGTGGGCTGAAATGGGAAGCTAAAGACTCAAGTAAACTTATCGGAAATAAGGACCACGCATTACGGGGGCTATCATCGCCGATGGTCGGGATTCGGCAAATCAGGTTGATTACGTAGAGAGTAAATTATCTGCTCACCGCTGCGTCACCCCTTCGTAAATCAGGCGTAGCGCGAATACACCAATAATTGCACCAATAACCCGACTGGCAACGCGTTGCATACGCCCATAAGCACGACGCACTGCGGGCAAAGAAAACGCCTGACTAAGAAAGACTCGCCAGATAATTGATGCGAGTACAATCCCCGCCCAGGCCATTAAACGTGCCCATGTTGGTGTTTCGGCATTTAATGTTACTGAGAAAATACTGATAAAAAATAAAACGGTTTGCGGGTTAGAGAGATCGGTAATTAATCCGCGGCGAAAAAAAACATACCAGGGGGCGTTAATCGGTTGTTGTAGTGTGCTCATTTGCGGTGTTGACTGGCGGCGCATGCTGCACCACGCAAACCATAAGAGATAAGCGCCGCCGACGATTCTGATAAGCGAAAAAATCTCCTCGCACTGCGTAATTAACGTCGCCAAACCAAACAAACCCAACCCGGAATAAAACGCATCGCCCAGCGCCACGCCCAGCCCGGTCAGCACCCCTGCGCGTCGACCGGAAGCCAGGCTGGTTTGTACTACCACAAAGAGATTGGCTCCCGGATTAAAAAAAGTAATCACGAACAGTCCTACGGTCAGATAAACGGCGTGCAAAGGATCCATAGTGATTTCATCCATAAATAAGTGAAGTAACTTCATCATATTTCTACCAAAAATAATCGGGTGCGAGAGAGATCACAAAGTGTCTTATTTCCGGTTACTGGCGTTTATGCCCTGACTGAACTAATTATTAATCAACCCAATAATGTGGGTGGGTGATAGTGTGATAACAACTCTGGAGCCGTAATATGAAAATAATCTCTAAAATGTTAGTCGGTGCGTTAGCGTTTGCCGTTACCAATGTCTATGCCGCAGAATTAATGACCAAAGCGGAATTTGAAAAGGTTGAATCGCAATATGAAAAAATAGGTGATATTTCAACCAGTAATGAAATGTCGACTGCAGATGCAAAAGAAGATTTAATCAAAAAAGCCGATGAAAAAGGGGCTGATGTGTTGGTACTGACCTCCGGTCAAACTGACAATAAGATCCACGGCACGGCAAATATTTATAAGAAGAAGTAATTCTGAATCCTATGTAAACATCCCCGATGCGTAAGTTTATCGGTGATCATCATCTATTGAAATTTATGCCGGATAAAGCGTTCGCGCTGCATTCGGCAGTTCAGTTTTTCAGCCGCCGCCAGAACGTCGTCCGGCTTATGCCTAAATAATTCGCCGCTGCTGTTTTATCGCCTTTAAATTTCTCCAGTGCCTGTTGTGGTGTCAGTAAGCGTGGAGCGGGAATTTTCGCCGACTCGCGCGCCAGTTCCGGCAGTAGCAGCTGCAAAAATTGCGGCGTTAAATCCGGCGTCGGTTCCACACTTAAAAACAGCGCCAGTCGCTCCATCATATTGCGCAGTTCACGAATATTGCCCGGCCAGTCGTAGTGCACCAGCACGGTTTCGCTTGCCTGTAACCCCTGGCGTAATGCGGCAGAAAACGGGGCGGAGAGCGCCGCCAGAGACACTTTCAAAAAGCTTTCCGCCAGCGGCAGAATATCCGCCACCCGCTCGCGCAGTGGTGGCAATTGCAGACGCAAAATACTCAGCCGATAAAACAGATCACGGCGAAAACGTCCTTGCTGCATATCTTCTTCCAGATTGCAGTGAGTGGCGCTAATGACCCGCACATCTAACGGAACAGGCTGATGCCCGCCGACGCGGGTGACCTCTTTTTCTTCCAGCACCCGTAACAGGCGAGTCTGCAAAGGTAGCGGCATTTCGCCAATCTCATCCAGAAACAGCGTACCGCCGTGGGCAATTTCGAACAGCCCGGCGCGACCTCCACGTCGCGAGCCGGTGAACGCCCCTTCCTCATAGCCAAACAGCTCTGCTTCCAGCAGCGATTCGGCAATCGCCCCGCAGTTGACGGCAACAAACGGATGCGACTTTTTGCCCTGTCGCGCATCGTGGCGGGCAAAATATTCCCGATGAATCGCCTGGGCCGCCAGCTCTTTGCCCGTCCCCGTTTCCCCTTCAATCAACACCGCTGCACTGGAGCGGGCATACAGCAAAATAGTCTGCCGTACCTGTTCCATCTGTGGTGATTGACCGAGCATATCGCCCAGCACGTAACGAGTACGCAGGGCGTTGCGGGTGGCATCGTGAGTGTTATGGCGTAACGACATGCGCGTCATATCCAGCGCATCGCTGAATGCCTGGCGCACGGTGGCGGCGGAATAGATAAAAATTCCGGTCATTCCGGCTTCTTCTGCCAAATCGGTAATCAGCCCCGCGCCGACCACCGCTTCGGTGCCGTTAGCTTTCAGCTCGTTAATCTGCCCGCGCGCGTCTTCTTCGGTAATGTAGCTACGTTGGTCGAGGCGCAAATTAAAGGTTTTTTGAAACGCCACTAGCGCCGGAATAGTTTCCTGATAAGTCACAACGCCGATAGAAGAGGTGAGTTTTCCGGCTTTTGCCAGTGCCTGTAACACATCGTAGCCGCTCGGTTTAATCAAAATAACTGGCACTGACAGGCGGCTTTTAAGATATGCGCCGTTAGAGCCAGCGGCGATGATGGCGTCGCAGCGTTCGCTGGCCAGTTTTTTGCGGATGTAGGTCACCGCTTTTTCAAAGCCAAGCTGGATAGGGGTAATGTTCGCCAGATGATCAAACTCGAGGCTGATATCGCGAAACAGCTCGAACAGGCGCGTTACAGATACCGTCCAGATAACCGGTTTGTCGTCATTCAGCCGTGGTGGATGTGCCATAGCGCACCGCAAAGTTAAGAAACCGAATATTGGGTTTAGTCTTGTTTCATAATTGTTGCAATGAAACGCGGTGAAACATTGCCTGAAACGTTAACTGAAACGCATATTTGTGGATTACTTCATGACTATATTGCTAACAAATTGAAATTAAATATTTAATTTTATTAAGGCAATTGTGGCACACTCCTTGCTTTGTCTTTATCAACGCAAATAACAAGTTGATAACAAAGGATGGGCTATGTCTCTACACTCTCCAGGTAAAGCGTTTCGCGCTGCACTGACTAAAGAAAATCCATTGCAGATTGTCGGCACCATCAACGCTAACCATGCGCTGCTGGCGCAGCGTGCCGGATATCAGGCGATTTATCTTTCCGGCGGTGGCGTGGCGGCAGGTTCGCTGGGGCTGCCGGATCTCGGTATTTCTACCCTTGATGACGTGCTGACAGATATTCGCCGTATCACCGACGTTTGTTCGCTGCCGCTGCTGGTGGATGCGGATATCGGTTTTGGTTCTTCTGCTTTTAACGTGGCGCGCACCGTGAAATCGATGATTAAAGCCGGTGCGGCAGGATTGCATATTGAAGATCAGGTTGGTGCGAAACGCTGCGGTCATCGTCCGAACAAAGCGATCGTCTCGAAAGAGGAGATGGTGGATCGGATCCGCGCGGCGGTGGATGCGAAAACCGATCCTGATTTTGTGATCATGGCGCGCACCGATGCGCTGGCGGTAGAGGGGCTGGATGCGGCGATTGAGCGTGCGCAGGCCTATGTTGAAGCGGGTGCCGAGATGTTGTTCCCGGAGGCGATTACCGAACTCGCCATGTACCGCCAGTTTGCCGATGCGGTGCAGGTGCCGATCCTCGCCAATATTACCGAATTTGGCGCAACGCCGCTGTTTACCACCGACGAATTACGCAGCGCCCATGTCGCAATGGCGCTGTACCCGCTTTCAGCGTTCCGTGCCATGAACCGCGCCGCTGAACATGTCTACAACGTCCTGCGTCAGGAAGGCACGCAGAAAAGTGTCATCGACACCATGCAAACCCGCAACGAGCTGTACGAAAGCATCAAGTACTACCAGTACGAAGAGAAGCTCGACGACCTGTTTGCCCGTAGCCAGGCGAAATAAAACACAACGAAAAATATCTCGACCCTACAAATGACGAGGACAATATGAGCGACACAACGATCCTGCAAAACAGTACCCATGTCATCAAACCGAAAAAATCTGTGGCGCTTTCTGGCGTTCCGGCGGGCAATACGGCGCTCTGCACCGTGGGTAAAAGTGGCAATGACTTGCATTACCGTGGTTACGATATTCTTGATCTGGCGGAACATTGCGAATTTGAAGAAGTAGCGCATCTGCTGATCCACGGCAAACTGCCGACCCGTGACGAACTCGCCGCCTACAAAACGAAACTGAAAGCCCTGCGCGGTTTACCGGCTAACGTGCGTACCGTGCTGGAAGCCTTACCGGCGGCGTCACACCCGATGGATGTTATGCGCACCGGCGTTTCCGCGCTCGGCTGCACGCTGCCAGAAAAAGAGGGTCATACCGTCTCTGGTGCGCGGGATATTGCCGACAAACTGTTGGCGTCGCTTAGCTCGATTCTTCTCTACTGGTATCACTACAGCCACAACGGCGAACGCATCCAGCCAGAAACCGATGACGACTCAATAGGCGGTCACTTCCTGCATCTGCTGCATGGCGAAAAGCCGTCGCAAAGCTGGGAAAAGGCGATGCATATTTCGCTGGTGCTGTACGCCGAGCACGAGTTTAACGCCTCCACTTTTACCAGCCGGGTGATTGCGGGCACTGGCTCTGATATGTATTCCGCGATTATTGGCGCGATTGGCGCACTGCGCGGGCCAAAACACGGCGGGGCGAATGAAGTGTCGCTGGAGATCCAGCAACGCTACGAAACGCCGGACGAAGCCGAAGCCGATATCCGCAAGCGCGTGGAAAACAAAGAAGTGGTCATTGGTTTTGGTCATCCGGTTTACACCATCGCCGACCCGCGTCATCAGGTGATCAAACGCGTGGCGAAGCAGCTCTCGCAGGAAGGCGGTTCGCTGAAGATGTACAACATCGCCGATCGCCTGGAAACGGTGATGTGGGAGAGCAAAAAGATGTTCCCCAATCTCGACTGGTTCTCCGCTGTTTCCTACAACATGATGGGCGTTCCCACCGAGATGTTCACACCACTGTTTGTTATCGCCCGCGTCACCGGCTGGGCGGCGCACATTATCGAACAACGTCAGGACAACAAAATTATCCGTCCTTCCGCCAATTATGTTGGACCGGAAGACCGCCAGTTTGTCGCGCTGGATAAGCGCCAGTAAACCTCTACGAATAACAATAAGGAAACGTACCCAATGTCAGCTCAAATCAACAACATCCGCCCGGAATTTGATCGTGAAATCGTTGATATCGTCGATTACGTGATGAACTACGAAATTAGCTCTAAAGTGGCCTACGACACCGCACATTACTGCCTGCTCGACACTCTCGGTTGCGGTCTGGAAGCTCTCGAATACCCGGCCTGTAAAAAACTGCTGGGGCCAATTGTCCCCGGCACTGTCGTACCTAACGGCGTGCGCGTCCCCGGAACTCAGTTCCAGCTCGACCCCGTCCAGGCGGCATTTAACATTGGCGCGATGATCCGTTGGCTCGATTTCAACGATACCTGGCTGGCGGCGGAGTGGGGCCATCCTTCCGACAACCTCGGCGGCATTCTGGCAACGGCGGACTGGCTTTCGCGCAACGCGGTCGCTAGCGGCAAAGCGCCGTTGACCATGAAACAGGTGCTGACCGCAATGATCAAAGCCCATGAAATTCAGGGCTGCATCGCGCTGGAAAACTCCTTTAACCGCGTCGGCCTCGACCATGTTCTGTTAGTGAAAGTGGCTTCCACCGCCGTGGTCGCCGAAATGCTCGGCCTGACCCGCGAGGAAATTCTCAACGCCGTTTCGCTGGCGTGGGTGGACGGTCAGTCGCTGCGCACCTATCGCCATGCGCCGAACACCGGCACGCGTAAATCCTGGGCGGCGGGCGATGCCACTTCCCGCGCGGTACGTCTGGCACTGATGGCGAAAACGGGTGAAATGGGTTACCCGTCAGCCCTGACTGCGCCTGTGTGGGGCTTCTACGACGTCTCCTTCAAAGGTGAATCGTTCCGCTTCCAGCGCCCGTACGGTTCTTACGTCATGGAAAATGTGCTGTTCAAAATCTCCTTCCCGGCGGAGTTCCACTCCCAGACGGCAGTTGAAGCAGCGATGACGCTCTATGAACAGATGCAGGCAGCAGGCAAAACGGCGGCAGATATCGAAAAAGTGACCATTCGCACCCACGAAGCCTGTATTCGCATCATCGACAAAAAAGGACCGCTCAATAACCCGGCAGACCGCGATCACTGCATTCAGTACATGGTGGCGATCCCGCTGCTATTCGGGCGCTTAACGGCGGCAGATTACGAAGACAACGTTGCGCAAGATAAACGCATTGACGCCCTGCGCGAGAAGATCAATTGCTTTGAAGATCCGGCGTTTACCGCTGACTACCACGACCCGGAAAAACGCGCCATCGCCAATGCCATAACCCTTGAGTTCACCGACGGCACGCGATTTGAAGAAGTGGTAGTGGAGTACCCAATTGGTCATGCTCGCCGCCGTCAGGATGGCATTCCGAAACTGGTCGATAAATTCAAAATCAATCTCACGCGTCAGTTCCCGACTCGCCAGCAGCAGCGCATTCTGGAGGTTTCTCTCGACAGAGCTCGCCTGGAACAGATGCCGGTCAATGAGTATCTCGACCTGTATGTCATTTAAGTAAACGGCGGTAAGGCGTAAGTTCAACAGGAGAGCATTATGTCTTTTAGCGAATTTTATCAGCGTTCGATTAACGAACCGGAGCAGTTCTGGGCCGAGCAGGCCCGGCGTATTGACTGGCAGACGCCCTTTACGCAAACGCTCGATCACAGCAATCCGCCGTTTGCCCGTTGGTTTTGTGAAGGCCGAACCAACTTGTGCCACAACGCTATCGACCGCTGGCTGGAGAAACAGCCAGAGGCGCTGGCGCTGATTGCCGTCTCTTCGGAAACAGAAGAAGAGCGCACCTTTACCTTTCGTCAGCTGCATGACGAAGTGAACGCGGTGGCCTCAATGTTGCGTTCATTGGGCGTGCAGCGTGGCGATCGGGTGCTGGTGTATATGCCGATGATTGCCGAAGCGCATATTACTCTGCTGGCCTGCGCGCGCATTGGCGCTATTCACTCGGTGGTGTTTGGTGGATTTGCCTCGCACAGCGTGGCGGCGCGAATTGATGATGCTAAACCGGTGCTGATTGTCTCGGCTGATGCCGGAGCGCGCGGTGGCAAAATCATTCCCTATAAAAAATTGCTCGACGATGCGATAAGTCAGGCGCAGCATCAGCCGCGCCACGTTTTGCTGGTGGATCGCGGACTGGCGAAAATGGCGCGCGTCAGCGGGCGGGATGTCGATTTCGCGTCGTTGCGCCATCAACACATCGGCGCGCGGGTGCCGGTGGCGTGGCTGGAATCCAACGAAACCTCCTGCATTCTCTACACCTCCGGCACGACCGGCAAACCTAAAGGCGTGCAGCGTGACGTTGGCGGATATGCGGTGGCGCTGGCGACCTCGATGGACACCATTTTTGGCGGCAAAGCGGGCGGTGTGTTCTTTTGTGCTTCGGATATCGGCTGGGTGGTGGGGCATTCGTATATCGTCTACGCGCCGCTGCTGGCGGGGATGGCGACTATCGTTTACGAAGGATTGCCGACCTGGCCAGACTGCGGTGTGTGGTGGAAAATCGTCGAGAAATATCAGGTTAGCCGGATGTTCTCAGCGCCGACCGCTATTCGCGTGCTGAAAAAATTCCCTACCGCCGAAATTCGCAAACACGATCTCTCGTCGCTGGAAGTGCTCTATCTGGCTGGAGAACCGCTGGACGAGCCGACCGCCAGTTGGGTGAGCAATACGCTGGATGTGCCGGTGATCGACAACTACTGGCAGACCGAATCCGGCTGGCCGATTATGGCGATTGCTCGCGGTCTGGACGACAGGCCGACGCGTCTGGGAAGCCCCGGCGTGCCGATGTATGGCTATAACGTGCAGTTGCTCAATGAAGTCACCGGCGAACCGTGTGGCGTCAACGAGAAAGGGATGCTGGTGGTGGAAGGGCCGCTGCCGCCGGGGTGTATTCAGACCATCTGGGGCGATGACGACCGCTTTGTGAAGACGTACTGGTCGCTGTTTTCCCGTCCGGTGTACGCCACCTTTGACTGGGGCATCCGCGATGCTGACGGTTATCACTTTATTCTCGGGCGCACTGACGATGTAATTAACGTTGCCGGGCATCGGCTGGGGACGCGCGAGATTGAAGAGAGTATCTCCAGTCATCCGGGCGTTGCCGAAGTGGCGGTGGTTGGGGTGAAAGATGCGCTGAAAGGGCAGGTGGCGGTGGCGTTTGTCATTCCGAAAGAGAGCGACAGTCTGGAAGATCGTGATGTGGCGCATTCGCAAGAGAAGGCGATTATGGCGCTGGTGGACAGCCAGATTGGCAACTTTGGTCGCCCGGCGCACGTCTGGTTTGTCTCGCAATTGCCGAAAACGCGATCCGGAAAAATGCTGCGCCGCACGATCCAGGCGATTTGTGAAGGACGCGATCCTGGGGATCTGACGACCATTGATGATCCTGCGTCGTTGGATCAGATCCGCCAGGCGATGGAAGAGTAGGTTATTGTCGGATGCGTCGTCTGGCGCATCCGACACCATGCGCCGATGCCAGATGCGACGCTTACCGCGTCTTATTATGCCTACCCACTGTTTTTACACCGATAATTTTTCCCCCACCTTTTTGCACTCATTCATATAAAAAATATATTTCCCCACGAAAACGATTGCTTTTTATCTTCAGATGAATAGAATGCGGCGGATTTTTTGGGTTTCAAACAGCAAAAAGGGGGAATTTCGTGTCGCAAGATAACAACTTTAGCCAGGGGCCAGTCCCGCAGTCGGCGCGGAAAGGGGTATTGGCATTGACGTTCGTCATGCTGGGATTAACCTTCTTTTCCGCCAGTATGTGGACCGGCGGCACTCTCGGAACCGGTCTTAGCTATCATGATTTCTTCCTCGCAGTCCTCATCGGTAATCTTCTCCTCGGTATTTACACTTCATTTCTTGGTTACATTGGCGCAAAAACCGGCCTGACCACTCATCTTCTTGCTCGCTTCTCTTTTGGTGTTAAAGGCTCATGGCTGCCTTCACTGCTGCTGGGCGGCACCCAGGTTGGCTGGTTTGGCGTTGGCGTGGCGATGTTTGCCATTCCGGTGGGCAAGGCAACTGGGCTGGATATTAATTTGCTGATTGCCGTTTCCGGTTTACTGATGACCGTCACCGTCTTCTTTGGCATTTCGGCGCTGACGGTTCTTTCGGTGATTGCAGTTCCGGCTATCGCCTGTCTTGGCGGTTATTCCGTGTGGTTGGCCGTTAACGGCATGGGCGGCCTGGACGCCTTAAAAGCGGTCGTTCCCGCACAACCGTTAGATTTCAATGTCGCGCTGGCGCTGGTTGTGGGGTCATTTATCAGTGCGGGCACGCTCACCGCTGACTTTGTCCGGTTTGGTCGTAATGCCAAACTGGCGGTGCTGGTGGCGATGGTGGCCTTTTTCCTCGGCAACTCGTTGATGTTTATTTTCGGTGCAGCGGGCGCGGCGGCACTGGGGATGGCGGATATCTCTGATGTGATGATTGCTCAGGGTCTGCTGCTGCCTGCGATTGTGGTGCTGGGGCTGAATATCTGGACCACCAACGATAACGCGCTCTATGCGTCGGGCTTAGGTTTCGCCAACATTACCGGGATGTCGAGCAAAACCCTTTCGGTAATCAACGGTATTATCGGTACGGTCTGCGCATTATGGCTGTATAACAATTTTGTCGGCTGGCTGACCTTCCTTTCGGCAGCTATTCCTCCGGTAGGGGGCGTGATCATCGCTGACTATCTGATGAACCGTCGCCGCTATGAGCACTTTGCGACCACGCGTATGATGAGTGTCAATTGGGTGGCGATTCTGGCGGTCGCCTTGGGGATTGCCGCAGGCCACTGGTTACCGGGAATTGTTCCGGTCAACGCGGTATTAGGTGGCGCGCTGAGCTATCTGATCCTTAACCCGATTTTGAATCGCAAAACGACGGCTGCAATGACGCATGTGGAGGCTAACAGTGTCGAATAACGCTTTACAGACAATTATTAACGCCCGGTTACCCGGCAAAGAGGGGCTGTGGCAGATTCATCTGCTGGACGGAAAAATCAGCGCCATTGATGCGCAATCCGGGGTGATGCCCATAACTGAAAACAGCCTGGATGCCGAACAAGGTTTAGTTATACCGCCGTTTGTGGAGCCACATATTCACCTGGACACCACGCAAACCGCCGGACAACCGAACTGGAATCAGTCCGGCACGCTGTTTGAAGGCATTGAACGCTGGGCCGAGCGCAAAGCGTTATTAACCCATGACGATGTGAAACAACGCGCCTGGCAAACGCTGAAATGGCAGATTGCCAACGGCATTCAGCATGTGCGTACCCATGTCGATGTTTCGGATGCAACGCTGACTGCGCTGAAAGCAATGCTGGAAGTGAAGCAGGAAGTCGCGCCGTGGATTGATCTGCAAATCGTCGCCTTCCCGCAGGAAGGGATTTTGTCGTATCCCAACGGTGAAGCGTTGCTGGAAGAGGCGTTACGCTTAGGGGCAGACGTAGTGGGGGCGATTCCGCATTTTGAATTTACCCGTGAATACGGCGTGGAGTCGCTGCATAAAACCTTCGCCCTGGCGCAAAAATACGACCGTCTCATCGACGTTCACTGTGATGAGATCGATGACGAGCAGTCGCGCTTTGTCGAAACCGTTGCCGCTCTGGCGCACCGTGAAGGCATGGGGGCGCGAGTCACCGCCAGCCACACCACAGCAATGCACTCCTATAACGGGGCGTATACCTCGCGCTTGTTCCGCTTGCTGAAAATGTCCGGTATTAACTTTGTCGCCAACCCGCTGGTCAATATTCATCTGCAAGGACGTTTCGATACGTATCCAAAACGTCGCGGCATCACGCGCGTTAAAGAGATGCTGGAGTCCGGCATTAACGTCTGCTTTGGTCACGATGATGTCTTCGATCCGTGGTATCCGCTGGGAACGGCGAATATGCTGCAAGTGCTGCATATGGGGCTGCATGTTTGTCAGCTGATGGGCTACGGGCAAATTAACGATGGCCTGAATTTAATCACCCACCACAGCGCCAGGACGTTGAATTTGCAGGATTACGGCATTGCCGCCGGAAACAGCGCCAACCTGATTATCCTGCCGGCTGAAAATGGGTTTGACGCGCTGCGCCGTCAGGTTCCGGTGCGCTATTCGGTACGTGGCGGTAAGGTGATTGCCAGCACCCAACCAGCACAAACCACCGTATATCTGGAGCAGCCAGAAGCCATCGATTACAAACGGTAATTTCCTCTGCGTTGAAGAGCCACTGACCTGTGTCAGTGGCTACCGTGATTCATGCCCGCCAACATCCGCACATTCTTCCAACGCCATGTGTAAAAATGCCTTCGCGGCGGCTGTCTGCCAGCTATTTTTCCGCCGCAACAAAACCGCCGTTCTCTCCAGTAACGGTGGGGCAAGGGATATAGCTTTAAGCCCGTCATGTTGTGTGGCAATCGCTGCTGGCAACAATGTGGAAAGGGAAGTGCGGCGAATCAGCTCCAGAACCGCGCTAATTGAGTTCGCCTCAATGACCACCTGTGGATGTAGCCCCGCTTTCTCGCAGTAGTGGTCAATTTGCTCTCTGGTGGCAAATTCCGCGCTGAGCAGGACCAGTTTTTCATCATGCAAGCGACTCAACGCCACCTGTTCACAGGCAGCCAGCGGATGATGTTGCGCCACGACTAACGCTAAACTTTCTGTCAGTAAAGGAATTGCCTCCAGCTCCGGCGAATGCACAGGTGCGAAGGCAATCCCAACGTCCAGCTCGTCGCGACAAAGCAGATCTTCGATTTTCTCCTGCGACATTTCCTGTAGCTGGAGCGTGATGCCGGGGTAGCGCGCATAGAAATCCGCCATTAAAGGGCCGATAAAGTAGCTTGTAAAGGTGGGAGTGACGGCGATACGCAGCGATCCTCGCGTCAGATCGGCAACATCATGAATCGCCCGTTTACCCGCCCCCAGTTCCTGTAACGCCCGGCTGGCGTACTGTCGCCAGACTTCTCCCGCATCAGTGAGACGAATCGTTCGCCCGCTACGGTCAAACAGCGGCACGCCCAAACTTTCCTCTAACTGGCGAATCTGCTGGGAAAGCGCAGGCTGGGAGACGTGCAACGCACTGGCGGCACGGGTAAAGCTGCCATGTTCAGCCACGGCAAGAAAATAATTGATATGTCGAGAGAGCATTCGCCAACCTATAAATAAATCCAATAGAACTCATCATAAATGAGACTTTTACCTTATGACAATCGGCGAGTAGTCTGCCTCTCATTCCAGAGACAGACAGAGGTTAACGGTGAAAGAGATTATTGATGGATTCCTTAAATTCCAGCGCGAGGCATTTCCGAAGCGGGAAGCCTTGTTTAAACAGCTGGCGACACAACAAAGCCCGCGCACACTTTTTATCTCCTGCTCCGACAGCCGTCTGGTCCCTGAGCTGGTGACGCAACGTGAGCCTGGCGATCTGTTCGTTATTCGCAACGCGGGCAATATTGTCCCTTCCTACGGGCCGGAACCCGGTGGCGTTTCTGCTTCGGTGGAGTATGCCGTCGCTGCGCTTCGGGTATCTGACATTGTGATTTGCGGTCATTCCAACTGTGGCGCAATGACCGCTATTGCCAGCTGCCAGTGCATGGACCATATGCCTGCCGTCTCTCACTGGCTGCGTTATGCCGATTCAGCCCGCGTCGTTAATGAGGCGCGCCCGCATCCCGATTTACCGTCAAAAGCTGCGGCGATGGTACGTGAAAACGTCATTGCTCAGTTGGCTAATTTGCAAACTCATCCATCGGTGCGCCTGGCGCTCGAAGAGGGGCGGATCGCCCTGCACGGCTGGGTCTACGACATTGAAAGCGGCAGCATCGCAGCTTTTGACGGCGCAACCCGCCAGTTTGTGCCACTGGCCGCTAATCCTCGCGTTTGTGCCATACCGCTACGCCAACCGACCGCAGCGTAACCTTATTTTTAAACCATCAGGAGATCCACCATGATTCAGTCGCAAATTAACCGCAATATTCGTCTTGATCTTGCCGATGCCATTTTGCTCAGCAAAGCTAAAAAAGATCTCTCATTTGCCGAGATTGCCGACGGCACCGGTCTGGCAGAAGCCTTTGTAACCGCGGCTTTGCTGGGGCAGCAGGCGCTTCCTGCCGACGCCGCCCGCCTGGTCGGAACGAAGCTGGATCTCGACGAAGACGCCATTCTACTGTTGCAGATGATTCCACTGCGTGGCTGCATTGATAACCGTATTCCAACCGACCCAACGATGTATCGTTTCTATGAAATGTTGCAGGTGTACGGCACAACCCTGAAAGCGTTGGTTCATGAGAAGTTTGGCGATGGCATTATCAGCGCGATTAACTTCAAACTCGACGTTAAGAAAGTGGCGGATCCGGAAGGTGGCGAACGCGCGGTCATCACCTTAGATGGCAAATATCTGCCGACCAAACCGTTCTGACAACCATGCGCGACCATCAAAAGACGTTCACGATGCTGCTGGTTCTGGTGCTGATTGGTCTTAATATGCGACCACTGCTCACCTCCGTCGGACCACTGCTACCGCAATTGCGTCAGGCGAGTGGAATGAGCTTTAGCGTGGCAGCCCTGTTGACCGCTCTGCCGGTGGTTACCATGGGCGGGCTGGCGCTGGCCGGAAGCTGGCTTCATCAGCATGTCAGCGAACGTCGCAGCGTCGCCATCAGTTTGTTACTGATTGCCGTCGGAGCATTGATGCGTGAGCTTTACCCCCAAAGTGCGCTGCTGCTTAGCAGCGCACTGCTTGGTGGAGTGGGGATCGGCATCATTCAGGCAGTGATGCCTTCGGTGATTAAACGGCGGTTTCAGCAGCGCACGCCACTGGTGATGGGGCTGTGGTCCGCGGCTCTGATGGGCGGCGGTGGACTTGGTGCCGCCATGACGCCATGGTTAGTTCAACATAGCGAAACCTGGTATCAAACACTCGCCTGGTGGGCGCTGCCTGCCGTTGTTGCGCTCTTTGCCTGGTGGTGGCAAAGCGCCCGCGAGGTCGCCTCTTCTCACAAGACAACAACCACTCCGGTTCGCGTGGTATTTACTCCCCGCGCCTGGACGCTGGGTGTTTACTTCGGTCTGATTAACGGCGGTTACGCCAGCCTGATTGCCTGGTTACCCGCTTTCTATATTGAGATTGGTGCCAGCGCGCAGTACAGCGGTTCCTTGCTGGCATTGATGACGCTTGGGCAAGCAGCAGGGGCATTGCTGATGCCTGCTATGGCTCGCCATCAGGATCGGCGCAAACTTTTGATGCTGGCGCTGGCGTTACAACTGGTGGGGTTCTGCGGCTTTATCTGGCTGCCGCTGCAATTGCCGGTATTGTGGGCAATGGTGTGTGGGTTAGGTCTGGGCGGCGCATTTCCGCTCTGTTTGCTGTTAGCGCTCGATCACTCTGCGCAACCCGCTATTGCTGGCAAACTGGTGGCGTTTATGCAGGGGATCGGTTTTATCATCGCCGGGCTTGCCCCGTGGTTTTCTGGTGTGCTGCGTAGTATCAGTGGCAATTACTTGATGGACTGGGCGTTTCATGCGCTGTGCGTCGTTGGGCTGATGATCATAACCCTGCGTTTTGCACCAGCACGTTTTCCGCAGCTGTGGGTCAAAGAGGCATGATGCGACGCTTGTTTCGCCAGATAATGGAAGAGTGAATTATTGTCGGATGTGCCCAATGGCGCATCCGACATTTATTTCAGTGCTTATTTAAACTGAAGGTTCAACTTTATAATCTTTGTAATAATAGTGCTTATCCCGGTCGTTTATTTCGCGAATAACCCGACAAGGAACGCCAGCAGCCACGACGTTTGGTGGAATGTCTTTTGTGACGACACTACCCGCGCCAATAACAGAATTATCCCCGATGGTGACGCCTGGATTAATAACCACATGACTTCCGATCCAGACGTTATTGCCAATCGTTATCGGAAAAGAGTACATCTCACCGTTTTTTCTTAATTCATGGTGTACCGGGTGTCCCGTAACGGAAAGAGTAACGTTGGGTGCAATCAGTACGTTATCACCGATCGTTACCGTGTAGTCATCGACAATGGTTAAATTAAAATTTGCATAAAAATTGCGGCCTATATGGATGTTGGAACCGTAAGAGAAATAGACGGGAGGTTCTACCCAGGCGTTTTCCCCTACCGTGGCAAACATTTCTTTAATCAGGCTTTCTCTTTTTTCAACTTCTGATGGATGCGAGTGATTAAAATCATACATTAACGTTTTCCCACGAAGTCTTTTTTCCGGTAAGCCTTCGCACATATCGGTAAATAGCTTGCCTGCTTTTATTCTTTCGGTCATTGGCATGTTCATTGCGATCATTCCGTCCTGATATGTTGGTCGGATAAGGCGCTCGCGCCGCATCCGACATTGATTGCTTAAGCGACTTCATTCACCTGACGACGCAGTAGAGAAAGCGGACCGGGGCCGCTAAGCGTGAACACGGAAATTAAGGTGAAGCCCAACGCCACCAGACCCAGCACCAGATAAGCGCCCTGGAAACCGATGCTTTCATACATATTGCCCGCCAGTACAGACATAAAAATCATCGCCAGTTGCTTAAAGAAGCAGAAACAGACCAGATAAATCGTCGCTGAAAAACGCACTTCAAACTGGCTGGTAATATATTTAAAGCAGCCCACCAGCAGGAACGGTACTTCAAACATATGCAGCGTTTTCAGAATAACCACTTCCAGCGCTGAGGTGGCGAACGATGAGCCAATAATACGTACAGACATAATAGTGCCAGCCAGCAGCAGGGCGTTTTTCCCACCGATGCGATTAATGATCAGCGGCGCAAAGAACATAATCGAGGCGTTAAGTAATTCGCCCATTGTCGTTACGTAGCCAAATACCCGCGTACCCTGTTCACCGGTGGCAAAGAACGAAGTAAAGAAATTAGCAAACTGTTGGTCAAAAACATCGTAGGTGCAGGAAACGCCGATAACATACAGTGACAAAAACCACAGTTTTGGCTGTCTGAACAGTTCCAGCGCCAGCTTAAGGCTAAATGCCGAATGGTTGGCACCTACCGCATTGGCAACCGTGGCGGAAGAGGGTGCATCCGTTTTGGCGAAAAAGAGCAAAACGGCGAGGATGAGTGCACAGCCAGAACCCAGCCAGAAAACAAACTGATTATTGATGGTGAACATGATGCCGACAATCGAGGCACACAGCGCCCAGCCAACACAGCCAAACATCCGCGCGCGACCAAATTCGAAATTACTGCGACGGCTGACTTTCTCGATAAATGCCTCTACTGCTGGCGCACCGGCGTTAAAACAAAAGCCAAGATAAATACCACCAACAATCGATCCTACTAAAATGTTGTATTGTAATAGTGGCCCGAAGATAAAAATAAAGAACGGCGCAAACATCACTAACATGCCGGTAATAATCCACAGCAGGTATTTGCGCAGCCCGAGTTTGTCAGAAAGCAGACCAAACAGCGGTTGGAATAATAGCGAGAACAGAGAAATAGCAGCAAAAATAATACCCGTATCACTTTTGCTGATATGGTTGATGTCATGTAGCCAAATCGGGAAAAACGGGAAGTAGGCTCCCATGATAAAAAAGTAAAAGAAAAAGAATAAACCGAACATCCAAAAGTTTGTGTTTTTTAAATAGTACATAATGGATTTCCTTACGCGAAATACGGGCAGACATGGCCTGCCCGGTTATTATTATTTTTGACACCAGACCAACTGGTAATGGTAGCGACCGGCGCTCAGCTGGAATTCCGCCGACACTGACGGGCTCCAGGAGTCGTCGCCACCAATCCCCATATGGAAACCGTCGATATTCAGCCATGTGCCTTCTTCCGCGTGCAGCAGATGGCGATGGCTGGTTTCCATCAGTTGTTGTTGGCTGTAGCGACTGATATTGAACTGGAAGTCGCCGCGCCACTGGTGTGGGCCATAATTCAATTCGCGCGTCCCGCAGCGCAGACCGTTTTCGCTCGGGAAGACGTACGGGGTATACATGTCTGACAATGGCAGATCCCAGCGGTCAAAACAGGCCGCAGTAAGGCGGTCGGGATAGTTTTCTTGCGGCCCTAATCCGAGCCAGTTTACCCGCTCTGCGACCTGCGCCAGCTGGCAGGTCAGGCCAATCCGTGCCGGATGCGGTGTATCGCTCGCTACTTCAACATCAACGGTAATCGCCATTTGACCACTACCATCAATCCGGTAGGTTTTCCGGCTGATAAATAAGGTTTTCCCCTGATGCTGCCACGCGTGAGCGGTCGTAATCATCACCGCGTCGGCAAGTATATCTGCCGTGCACTGCAACAACGCCGCTTCGGCCTGGTAATGGCCCGCCGCCTTCCAGCGTTCGACCCAGGCGTTAGGGTCAATGCGGGTCGCTTCACTTACGCCAATGTCGTTATCCAGCGGTGCGCGGGTGAACTGATCGCGCAGCGGCGTCAGCAGTTGTTTTTCATCGCCAATCCACATCTGTGAAAGAAAGCCTGACTGGCGGTTAAATTGCCAACGCTTATTACCCAGCTCGATGCAAAAATCCATTTCGCTGGTGGTCAGATGCGGGATGGCGTGGGGCGCGGAGGGGAGTGTCACGCTGAGGTTTTCCGCCAGACGCCACTGCTGCCAGGCGCTAATGTGTCCGGCTTCTGACCATGCGGTCGCGTTCGGTTGCACTACGTGTACCGTAAGCCAGAGTTGTCCGGTGCTTTCCGGCTGCGGTAGTTCAGGCAGTTCAATCAACTGTTTATCTTGTGGAGCAACATCCAGAGGCACTTCACCGCTTGCCAGCGGCTTGCCATCCAGTGCCACCGTCCAGTGCAGGAGCTCGTTATCGCTATGACGGAACAGGTATTCGCTGGTCACTTCGATGGTTCGCCCGGATAAACGGAACTGGAAAAACTGCTGCTGGTGTTTTGCTTCCGTCAGCGCCGGATGCGGCGTGCGGTCGGCAAAGACCAGACCGTTCATGCAGAACTGGCGATCGTTTGGCGTATCGCCAAAATCACCGCCGTAAGCCGACCACGGGTTGCCGTTTTCATCATATTTAATCAGCGACTGATCCACCCAGTCCCAGACGAAGCCGCCCTGTAAACGGGGGTACTGACGAAACGCCTGCCAGTATTTAGCGAAGCCGCCAAGACTGTTACCCATCGCGTGGGCATATTCGCAAAGGATCAGCGGGCGCGTCTCTCCAGGCAGCGAAAGCCATTTTTTGATGGACCATTTCGGCACAGCCGGGAAGGGCTGGTCTTCATCCACGCGCGCGTACATCGGGCAAATAATATCGGTGGCCGTGGTGTCGGCTCCGCCGCCTTCATACTGCACCGGGCGGGAAGGATCGACAGATTTGATCCAGCGATACAGCGCGTCGTGATTAGCGCCGTGGCCTGATTCATTCCCCAGCGACCAGATGATCACACTCGGGTGATTACGATCGCGCTGCACCATTCGCGTTACGCGTTCGCTCATGGCCGGTAACCAGCGCGGATCATCGGTCAGACGATTCATTGGCACCATGCCGTGGGTTTCAATGTTGGCTTCATCCACCACATACAGGCCGTAGCGGTCGCATAGCGTGTACCACAGCGGATGGTTCGGATAATGCGAACAGCGCACGGCGTTAAAGTTGTTCTGCTTCATCAGCAGGATATCCTGCACCATCGTCTGCTCATCCATGACCTGACCATGCAGAGGATGGTGCTCGTGACGGTTAACGCCGCGAATCAGCACCGGCTTGCCGTTCAGCAGCAGGAGACCATTTTCAATCCGCACTTCGCGGAAACCGACATCGCAGGCTTCTGCTTCAATCAGCGTGCCGTCGGCGGTGTGCAGTTCAACCACCGCACGATAGAGATTCGGGATTTCGGCGCTCCACAGCGCCGGGTTTTCGACGTTCAGACGTAGCGTGACGCGATCGGCATAACCACCACGCTCATCGATAATTTCACCGCCGAAAGGCGTGGTGCCGCTGGCGACCTGCGTTTCACCCTGCCACAAAGAAACCGTCACCCGCAGCTCATCGCGCAGTTCGCCGCACATCTGAACTTCTGCCTCCAGTACCGCGCGGCTGAAATCATCATTAAAGCGAGTGGCAACATGGAAATCGCTGATTTGTGTGGTCGGTTTGTGCAGCAACGAGACGTCACGGAAAATGCCGCTCATCCGCCACATATCCTGATCTTCCAGATAACTGCCGTCACTCCAGCGCAGCACCATCACCGCGAGGCGGTTTTTTCCGGCGCGTAAAAATGCGCTCAGGTCAAATTCAGACGGCAAACGGCTGTCCTGGCCGTAACCGACCCAGCGCCCGTTGCACCACAAATGAAACGCCGAATTAACGCCATCAAAAATAATTCGCGTCTGGCCTTCCTGTAGCCAGCTTTCATCAACATTAAATGTGAGCGAGTAACAACCTGTCGGATTCTCCACGGGAACAAACGGCGGATTGACCGTAATGGGATAGGTCACGTTGGTGTAGATGGGCGCGTCGTAACCGTGCATCTGCCAGTTTGAGGGGACGACGACAGTATCGGCCTCAGGAAGATCGCACTCCAGCCAGCTTTCCGGCACCGCTTCTGGTGCCGGAAACCAGGCAAAGCGCCATTCGCCATTCAGGCTGCGCAACTGTTGGGAAGGGCGATCGGTGCGGGCCTCTTCGCTATTACGCCAGCTGGCGAAAGGGGGATGTGCCGCAAGGCGATTAAGTTGGGTAACGCCAGGGTTTTCCCAGTCACGACGTTGTAATACGACGGCCAGTGAATTCGTAATCATAGTCATAGCTGTATCCTGTGTGAAATTGTTATCCGCTCACAATTCCACACAACATACGAGCCGGACGCATAAAGTGTAAAGCCTGGGGTGCCTAATGAGTGAGCTGACTCACATTAATTGCGTTGCGCTCACTGCCCGCTTTCGAGTCGGGAAATTTGTCGCGCCAGCTGCATTAAAGAATCTGCCAACGCCTGGGGAGAAGCGGTTTGCGTATTGGGCGGAAGGGTGGTTTTTCTTTTCACCAGTGAGACGGGCAACAGCTGATTGCCCTTCACCGCCTGGCCCTGAGAGAGTTGCAGCAAGCGGTCCACGCTGGTTTGCCCCAGCAGGCGAAAATCCTGTTTGATGGTGGTTAACGGCGGGATATAACACGAGCTGTCTTCGGTATCGTCGTATCCCACTACCGAGATATCCGCACCAACGCGCAGCCCGGACTCGGTAATGGCGCGCATTGCGCCCAGCGCCATCTGATCGTTGGCAACCAGCATCGCAGTGGGAACGATGCCCTCATTCAGCATTTGCATGGTTTGTTGAAAACCGGACATGGCACTCCAGTCGCCTTCCCGTTCCGCTATCGGCTGAATTTGATTGCGAGTGAGATATTTATGCCAGCCCGCCAGGCGCAGACGTGCCGAGACAGAACTTAATGGGCCCGCTAACAGAGCGATTTGCTGGTGACCCAATGCGACCAGATGCTCCACGCCCAGTCGCGTACCGTCTTCATGGGAGAAAATAATACTGTTGATGGGTGTCTGGTCAGAGACATCAAGAAATAACGCCGGAACATTAGCGCAGGCAGCTTCCACAGCAATGGCATTCTGGTCATCCAGCGGATAGTTAATGATCAGCCCACTGACGCGTTGCGCGAGAAGATTGTGTACCGCCGCTTTACAGGCTTCGACGCCGCTTCGTTCTACCATCGACACCACCACGCTGGCACCCAGTTGATCGGCGCGAGATTTAATCGCCGCGACAATTTGCGACGGCGCGTGCAGGGCCAGACTGGAGGTGGCAACGCCAATCAGCAACGACTGTTTGCCCGCCAGTTGTTGTGCCACGCGGTTGGGAATGTAATTCAGCTCCGCCATCGCCGCTTCCACTTTTTCCCGCGTTTTCGCAGAAACGTGGCTGGCCTGGTTCACCACGCGGGAAACGGTCTGATAAGAGACACCGGCATACTCTGCGACATCGTATAGCGTTACTGGTTTCACATTCACCACCCTGAATTGACTCTCTTCCGGGCGCTATCATGCCATACCACGAAAGGTTTTGCGCCATTCGATGGTGTCAGCGTAAATGCACGCCGCTTCGCCGTCCGGCCACCAGAATAGCCTGCGATTCAACCCCTTCTTCGATCTGTTTTGCCACCCGTTGTAGCGCCGCAAGATGCTTTTCCGCTGCCTGTTCGATGGTCATTGCGCTCGCCATATACACCAGATTCAGACAGCCAATCACCCGTTGTTCACTGCGCAGCGGTACGGCAATGGAGGCGATCTTTTCTTCTTGATCCCAGCCGCGGTAGTTCTGTCCGTAACCCTCTTTGCGCGCGCGCGCCAGAATGGCTTCCAGCTTTAACGGTTCTCGTGCCAGTTGATAGTCATCACCGGGGCGGGAGGCTAACATCTCGATTAATTCCTTGCGTTCTTGTTCCGGGCAAAAGGCCAGCCAGGTCAGGCCCGAGGCGGTTTTCAGAAGCGGTAAACGTCGCCCGACCATTGCCCGGTGAAAGGATAAGCGGCTGAAACGGTGGGTGGTTTCGCGTACCACCATTGCATCAACATCCAGGGTGGACACATCTGTTGGCCAAACCACTTCGCGCAACAGATCGCCCAGCAGTGGGGCCGCCAGTGCAGAAATCCACTGTTCGTCACGAAATCCTTCGCTTAATTGCCGCACTTTGATGGTCAAACGGAAACTATCATCGGAGGGACTACGCCGGACATATCCCTCTTCCTGCAGCGTCTCCAGCAGTCGCCGCACAGTGGTGCGATGCAGGCCGCTGAGTTCCGCCAGCAGCCCGACGCTGGCACCGCCATCAAGTTTATTTAACATATTTAATAACATAAGACCGCGGGTTAAGCCGCGCACGGTTTTGTATTCCGTCTGCTCATTGTTCTGCATATTAATTGACATTTCTATAGTTAAAACAACGTTGTGCACCTGGTGCACATTCGGGCATGTTTTGATTGTAGCCGGAAACACCCTTCCTATACTGAGCGCACAATAAAAAAATCATTTACATGTTTTTAACAAAATAAGTTGCGCTGTACTGTGCGCGCAACGGCATTTTGTCCGAGTCGTGAGGTACTGAAATGGCAATACAACACCCTGACATCCAGCCTGCTGTTAACCATAGCGTTCAGGTGGCGATCGCTGGTGCCGGTCCGGTCGGGCTGATGATGGCGAACTATCTCGGCCAGATGGGCATTGACGTGCTGGTGGTGGAGAAACTCGATAAGTTGATCGACTACCCGCGTGCGATTGGTATTGATGACGAGGCGCTGCGCACCATGCAGTCGGTTGGCCTGGTCGATAATGTTCTGCCGCACACTACGCCGTGGCACGCGATGCGTTTTCTCACCCCAAAAGGTCGCTGTTTTGCTGATATTCAGCCAATGACCGATGAATTTGGCTGGCCGCGCCGTAACGCCTTTATTCAGCCTCAGGTCGATGCGGTGATGCTGGAAGGATTGTCGCGTTTTCCGAATGTGCGCTGCCTGTTTTCCCGCGAGCTGGAGGCCTTCAGCCAGCAAGATGACGAAGTGACCTTGCACCTGAAAACGGAAGAAGGGCAGCGGGAAACGGTCAAAGCCCAGTGGCTGGTGGCCTGTGATGGTGGGGCAAGTTTTGTCCGTCGCACCCTGAATGTGCCGTTTGAAGGTAAAACTGCGCCAAATCAGTGGATTGTGGTAGATATCGCCAACGATCCGTTAAGTACGCCGCATATCTATTTGTGTTGTGATCCGGTGCGCCCGTATGTTTCTGCCGCGCTGCCTCATGCGGTACGTCGCTTTGAATTTATGGTGATGCCGGGAGAAACCGAAGAACAGCTGCGTGAGCCGCAAAATATGCGCAAGCTGTTAAGCAAAGTGTTGCCTAATCCGGACAATGTTGAATTGATTCGCCAGCGTGTCTACACCCACAACGCGCGACTGGCGCAACGTTTTCGTATTGATCGCGTACTGCTGGCGGGCGATGCCGCGCACATCATGCCGGTGTGGCAGGGGCAGGGCTATAACAGTGGTATGCGTGACGCCTTTAACCTCGCATGGAAACTGGCGTTGGTTATTCAGGGGAAAGCCCGTGATGCGCTGCTCGATACCTATCAACAAGAACGTCGCGATCACGCCAAAGCGATGATTGACCTGTCCGTGACGGCGGGCAACGTGCTGGCTCCGCCGAAACGCTGGCAGGGTACGTTACGTGACGGCGTTTCCTGGCTGCTGAATTATCTGCCGCCAGTAAAACGCTACTTCCTCGAAATGCGCTTCAAGCCGATGCCGCAATATTACGGCGGTGCACTGGTGCGTGAGGGCGAGGCGAAGCACTCTCCGGTCGGCAAGATGTTTATTCAACCGAAAGTCACGCTGGAAAACGGCGACGTGACGCTACTCGATAACGCGATCGGCGCGAACTTCGCGGTAATTGGCTGGGGATGCAATCCACTGTGGGGGATGAGCGACGAGCAAATCCAGCAGTGGCGCGCGTTGGGCACACGCTTTATTCAGGTGGTGCCGGAAGTGCAAATTCATACCGCACAGGATAACCACGACGGCGTACTACGCGTGGGGGATACGCAAGGTCGCCTGCGTAGCTGGTTCGCGCAACACAATGCTTCGCTGGTGGTGATGCGCCCGGATCGCTTTGTTGCCGCCACCGCCATTCCGCAAACCCTGGGCAAGACCCTGAATAAACTGGCGTCGGTGATGACGCTGACCCGCCCTGATGCCGACGTTTCTGTCGAAAAGGTAGCCTGATATGCACGCTTATCTTCACTGTCTTTCCCACTCGCCGCTGGTGGGGTATGTCGACCCGGCGCAAGAGGTACTCGATGAGGTCAATGGCGTGATTGCCAGCGCCCGCGAGCGTATTGCGGCTTTCTCCCCTGAGTTGGTGGTGCTGTTTGCGCCAGATCACTACAACGGCTTTTTCTATGACGTGATGCCACCGTTCTGTTTAGGCGTTGGAGCGACGGCAATTGGTGATTTCGGCAGTGCGGCAGGTGAGCTGCCCGTGCCTGTGGAGCTGGCGGAGGCCTGTGCGCATGCCGTCATGAAGAGCGGAATCGATCTTGCCGTTTCTTACTGTATGCAGGTGGACCACGGGTTCGCCCAGCCGCTGGAGTTCCTGCTCGGCGGGCTGGATAAGGTGCCAGTACTGCCGGTGTTCATCAACGGTGTCGCCACGCCGCTGCCCGGTTTCCAGCGTACCCGCATGTTGGGGGAAGCCATTGGACGTTTCACCAGCACTCTCAATAAACGCGTGCTGTTCCTTGGGTCCGGTGGGCTTTCCCATCAGCCGCCGGTGCCAGAACTGGCGAAAGCCGATGCCCATATGCGCGACCGTCTGTTGGGGAGCGGGAAAGATTTACCCGCCAGTGAGCGCGAATTGCGTCAGCAACGGGTGATTAGCGCCGCTGAGAAGTTTGTTGAGGATCAGAGAACGCTGCATCCCCTCAACCCGATTTGGGATAACCAGTTCATGACTTTGCTGGAGCAGGGACGCATACAGGAACTGGATGCCGTCAGTAACGAAGAGCTTTCCGCCATTGCCGGAAAGTCGACACATGAAATCAAAACCTGGGTCGCCGCTTTTGCCGCTATTTCTGCGTTTGGCAACTGGCGTAGCGAAGGGCGTTATTACCGCCCAATCCCGGAGTGGATTGCCGGATTTGGCTCGTTAAGCGCCAGAACAGAGAACTGAATATGCAGGAGAAGATGATGAGTTATCAGCCACAAACCGAAGCCGCCACCAGCCGTTTTCTGAATGTAGAAGAAGCGGGTAAAACGCTGCGCATCCATTTTAATGACTGCGGACAAGGCGACGAAACTGTTGTCCTGCTGCATGGTTCCGGCCCGGGTGCTACTGGCTGGGCGAACTTCAGCCGCAATATCGATCCGCTGGTAGAGGCGGGCTATCGGGTGATCCTGCTGGATTGTCCGGGTTGGGGTAAGAGCGATTCGATCGTTAATAGTGGTTCGCGATCGGATCTTAATGCGCGAATCCTGAAAAGCGTGGTGGATCAACTGGATATCGCCAAAATCCACCTGCTGGGCAACTCGATGGGCGGCCACAGTTCTGTGGCGTTCACTCTTAACTGGCCGGAGCGCGTCGGCAAACTGGTGCTGATGGGCGGCGGTACGGGCGGCATGAGTTTGTTTACGCCGATGCCAACCGAAGGTATTAAGCGACTGAATCAGCTTTATCGTCAGCCGACTATCGAAAACCTGAAGCTGATGATGGATATCTTCGTTTTTGATACCAGCGATTTGACCGACGCCCTGTTTGAAGCGCGCCTGAATAATATGCTGTCGCGCCGCGATCACCTGGAAAACTTCGTTAAGAGCCTGGAAGCCAATCCGAAACAGTTCCCGGATTTTGGCCCACGTCTGGCGGAAATCAAAGCGCAAACCCTGATTGTCTGGGGGCGCAACGACCGCTTTGTGCCGATGGATGCGGGTCTGCGTCTGCTGTCCGGCATTGCCGGTTCTGAACTGCATATCTTCCGCGACTGTGGTCACTGGGCGCAGTGGGAACATGCCGACGCTTTCAATCAACTGGTGCTGAATTTCCTCGCACGCCCTTAAGGAACGGTCATGACGAAGCATACTCTTGAGCAACTGGCGGCGGATTTACGCCGCGCCGCAGAGCAGGGCGAAGCGATTGCGCCGCTGCGCGATCTGATTGGTATCGATAACGCTGAAGCGGCCTACGCCATTCAGCACATCAATGTGCAACATGACGTCGCTCAGGGACGGCGCGTGGTGGGGCGCAAAGTGGGGCTGACGCATCCGAAAGTGCAGCAACAACTGGGCGTTGATCAACCGGATTTTGGGACATTATTTGCCGACATGTGTTATGGCGATAACGAAACTATTCCTTTTTCCCGTGTTCTGCAACCCCGCATTGAAGCGGAGATTGCACTGGTGTTGAGCCGCGATCTACCCGCAACCGATATCACTTTCGACGAATTGTATAACGCCATTGAATGGGTACTTCCGGCGCTGGAAGTGGTGGGGAGCCGCATTCGCGACTGGTCGATTCAGTTTGTCGATACCGTGGCAGATAACGCTTCCTGCGGGGTGTATGTCATCGGCGGTCCGGCGCAACGTCCGGCGGGGTTAGACCTGAAAAACTGCGCCATGAAGATGACGCGTAATAACGAAGAGGTTTCCAGCGGGCGCGGCAGCGAATGCCTGGGACATCCGCTTAATGCCGCCGTCTGGCTGGCACGCAAAATGGCCAGTCTGGGTGAACCGCTGCGCGCCGGAGATATCATTCTTACCGGGGCATTAGGTCCGATGGTGGCGGTGAATGCGGGCGATCGTTTTGAAGCCCATATTGAAGGCATAGGTTCAGTTGCTGCGACATTTTCAAGCGCAGCCCCAAAAGGAAGTCTGTCATGAGTAAGCGTAAAGTCGCCATTATCGGTTCTGGCAACATTGGCACCGATCTGATGATTAAAATTTTGCGTCACGGTCAGCATCTGGAGATGGCGGTGATGGTCGGCATTGATCCTCAGTCCGACGGTCTGGCGCGTGCCAGACGTATGGGCGTCGCCACCACCCATGAAGGGGTGATCGGGCTGATGAACATGCCTGAATTTGCTGATATCGACATTGTATTTGATGCGACCAGCGCGGGCGCGCATGTGAAAAATGATGCCGCTTTGCGCGAAGCGAAACCGGATATTCGCTTAATCGACCTGACGCCTGCTGCCATCGGCCCTTACTTCGTGCCGGTGGTTAACCTCGAGGCGAACGTCGATCAACTGAACGTCAACATGGTCACCTGCGGCGGCCAGGCCACCATTCCAATGGTGGCGGCAGTTTCACGTGTGGCGCGTGTTCATTACGCCGAAATTATCGCTTCTATCGCCAGTAAATCTGCCGGACCTGGCACGCGTGCCAATATCGATGAATTTACAGAAACCACTTCGCGCGCCATTGAAGTGGTGGGCGGCGCGGCAAAAGGGAAGGCGATTATCGTGCTTAACCCAGCAGAGCCACCGTTGATGATGCGTGACACGGTGTATGTATTGAGCGATGAAGCTTCACAAGATGATATCGAAGCCTCAATCAATGAAATGGCTGAAGCGGTGCAGGCTTACGTACCAGGTTATCGCCTGAAACAGCGCGTGCAGTTTGAAGTTATCCCGCAGGATAAACCGGTTAATTTGCCGGGCGTGGGGCAGTTCTCCGGGCTGAAAACGGCTGTCTGGCTGGAAGTCGAAGGCGCAGCGCATTATCTGCCTGCCTATGCGGGCAACCTCGACATTATGACTTCCAGTGCGCTGGCGACAGCGGAAAAAATGGCCCAGTCACTGGCGCGCAAGGCAGGAGAAGCGGCATGAACGGTAAAAAACTTTATATTTCGGACGTCACGTTGCGTGACGGTATGCACGCCATTCGTCATCAGTATTCGCTGGAAAATGTCCGCCAGATTGCCAAAGCACTGGATGATGCCCGCGTGGATTCGATTGAAGTGGCCCACGGCGACGGTTTGCAGGGTTCCAGCTTTAACTATGGTTTCGGCGCACATAGCGACCTTGAATGGATTGAAGCGGCGGCGGATGTGGTGAAGCACGCCAAAATCGCGACGTTGTTGCTGCCAGGAATCGGCACTATTCACGATTTGAAAAATGCCTGGCAGGCTGGCGCGCGGGTGGTTCGTGTGGCAACGCACTGTACCGAAGCCGATGTTTCCGCCCAGCATATTCAGTATGCCCGCGAGCTCGGAATGGACACCGTTGGTTTTCTGATGATGAGCCATATGACCACGCCGGAGAATCTCGCGAAGCAGGCAAAGTTGATGGAAGGCTACGGTGCGACCTGTATTTATGTGGTGGATTCTGGCGGTGCGATGAACATGAGCGATATCCGTGACCGTTTCCGCGCCCTGAAAGCAGTGCTGAAACCAGAAACGCAAACCGGCATGCACGCTCACCATAACCTGAGTCTTGGCGTGGCGAACTCTATCGCGGCGGTGGAAGAGGGCTGCGACCGAATCGATGCCAGTCTCGCGGGAATGGGGGCGGGCGCAGGTAACGCGCCGCTGGAAGTGTTTATTGCCGCCGCGGATAAACTGGGTTGGCAGCATGGGACCGATCTCTATGCGTTAATGGATGCCGCTGACGACCTGGTGCGTCCGTTGCAGGATCGTCCGGTACGAGTCGATCGCGAAACGCTGGCGCTGGGATATGCCGGTGTTTACTCCAGCTTCCTGCGTCACTGTGAAACGGCGGCGGCGCGTTATGGCTTAAGCGCGGTGGATATTCTCGTTGAGCTGGGCAAGCGCCGGATGGTTGGCGGCCAGGAGGATATGATCGTCGACGTGGCGCTGGATCTGCGCAACAACAAATAATGATGACTGCCGAGAACGTGCATTTTGTATGCCCATCCCAGCACGACTGCCGGATGCGGCGTAAACACCTTATCCGGCCTACGGGTGGCGTGAGAATTTGTAGGCCTGATAAGACGCGTTAGCGTCGCATCAGGCATCTGCACACGACTGCCGGATGCGATAAACGTCTTGTCCGGCCTACATTTCGCCCGTAGGCAGTCATTAAATAGTTCTGATTACGCGGCTGGCAATGTATCAGTCGCGATTCACCTGCACTCGCAACGAGGTTCATCTTATGTCGACTCGTACCCCTTCATCATCTTCAACCCGCCTGATGCTGACCATCGGGCTTTGTTTTTTGGTCGCTCTGATGGAAGGACTGGATCTTCAGGCGGCTGGCATTGCGGCGGGTGGCATCGCCCAGGCTTTCGCACTCGATAAAATGCAAATGGGCTGGATATTCAGCGCCGGAATACTCGGTTTGCTACCCGGCGCGCTGGTTGGCGGAATGCTGGCGGACCGTTATGGTCGTAAGCGTATTTTAATTAGCTCAGTTGCGCTGTTTGGTTTGTTCTCACTGGCAACGGCGATTGCCTGGGATTTCCCCTCACTGGTCTTTGCGCGACTGATGACCGGTGTCGGGCTGGGGGCGGCGTTGCCGAATCTGATCGCCCTGACGTCTGAAGCCGCGGGTCCACGTTTTCGTGGGACGGCAGTGAGCCTGATGTATTGCGGTGTCCCCATTGGCGCGGCGCTGGCGGCGACACTGGGTTTCGCGGGGGCAAACTTAGCCTGGCAAACGGTGTTTTGGGTCGGTGGTGTAGTGCCGTTGATTCTGGTGCCACTATTAATGCGCTGGCTGCCGGAGTCGGCGGTTTTCGCTGGCGAAAAACAGGCTGCGCCACCACTGCGTGCGTTATTTGCGCCAGAAACGGCAACCGCGACGCTGCTGCTGTGGTTGTGTTATTTCTTCACTCTGCTGGTGGTCTACATGTTGATCAACTGGCTACCGCTGCTTTTGGTGGAGCAAGGATTCCAGCCATCGCAGGCGGCAGGGGTGATGTTTGCACTGCAAATGGGGGCGGCAAGCGGGACGTTAATGTTGGGCGCATTGATGGATAAGCTGCGTCCAGTAACCATGTCGCTACTGATTTATAGCGGCATGTTAGCTTCGCTGCTGGCGCTGGGAACGGTGTCGTCATTTAACGGTATGTTGCTGGCGGGATTCGTCGCGGGGTTGTTTGCGACAGGTGGGCAAAGCGTTTTGTATGCCCTGGCACCGTTGTTTTACAGTTCGCAGATCCGCGCAACAGGTGTGGGAACAGCCGTGGCGGTAGGGCGTCTGGGGGCTATGAGCGGTCCGTTACTGGCCGGGAAAATGCTGGCATTAGGTACTGGCACGGTTGGCGTAATGGCCGCTTCTGCGCCGGGTATTCTTGTTGCGGGGTTGGCGGTGTTTATTTTGATGAGCCGGAGATCAAGAATGCAGCCGTGCGCCGATGTCTGACGCGCTTTATTAAGCAGGGGCGAAAGGGACTTCCCCCCGATACACCTACGGCGTTTACAGGTATACTCGCTAAAAATTATTCAGCGGGTTTGGAAACAAAGATGGCAAAACTTACCTTACAAGAGCAGTTGCTCAAAGCAGGATTAGTCACCAGCAAAAAAGCGGCGAAGGTCGAGAGAACGGCGAAAAAATCGCGCGTTCAGGCGCGTGAAGCTCGGGCGGCGGTAGAAGAAAATAAAAAGGCACAGCTTGAGCGTGATAAACAGCTTAGCGAGCAACAAAAACAAGCGGCGTTGGCGAAAGAATATAAAGCTCAGGTGAAGCAGCTCATTGAAATGAACCGAATCACCATTGCCAATGGCGATATTGGTTTTAACTTCACTGACGGCAATCTGATTAAGAAGATTTTTGTCGATAAGCTCACACAGGCGCAGTTGATTAATGGTCGTCTGGCGATTGCCCGCTTGTTGCTCGATAACAATAGCGAAGGTGAATACGCCATTATTCCCGCCAGCGTTGCCGATAAAATTGCTCAGCGTGATGCCAGCAGTATTGTGTTGCACAGCGCGCTCAGCGCCGAAGAGCAGGATGAAGACGACCCGTATGCCGACTTCAAAGTGCCTGATGATTTGATGTGGTAAACATAGATAAGTCGTACGTAGATGCCTGATGCGACGCTATGCGCGTCTTATCATGCCTACGGCCTGCGGGCGAAATGTAGGCGGATAAGGCGTTCACGCCGCATCCGGCAATCGTGCACTATTATTAACGCATATTCAGTTTATTGGCGTGGTAGGCAATATGCTCGCCAATAAAACTGGAGACAAAATAATAGCTGTGATCATAACCCTCGTGATAACGGATTAACGTCTTGATATTCATCTCCTGGCAGATCTTTTCAAGATTTGGAGTCCGCAGCTGTTCTGCGTAAAAATCATCACTCAACCCCTGATCAACCATTATTTCCGCAACGCGTTGACCTTGTGAAATAAGGCTCACCGGATCGTAATCCAACCACGCCTCTTTATTTTCACCAAGATATGCGGTAAAGGCTTGCTGTCCCCACGGTACTTGCGATGGGGAGACAATGGGCGAAAACGCTGAGACGCTGACATATTCATCTGGGTTACGTAACGCCAGCACCAGCGCGCCCAGCCCGCCCATAGAATGACCTGAAATAGACTTTCTGGTCGTTGCCGGAAAATGTTGCATCACTAAATCCGGCAGCTCGTTGTGGATATAATCATACATTTTGTAATGTTCATTCCACGGCGCTTGCGTTGCGTTCAGGTAAAACCCGGCACCTTGCCCGAGATCGTAACGGTCGGCATCTGCGACATGACTGCCTCGCGGACTGGTGTCTGGCGCAACAACAATAATGTTGTGCTCAGCCGCGTAACGCTGCATCCCCGATTTAGTAATGAAATTCTGCTCGTTGCAAGTCAGCCCTGAAAGCCAGTACAACACCGGCAATTTTTCATTCGCGGCTTTTGGTGGGAGATAGACGCCGACATTCATTTCACATTTCAGTGATTGGGAATAATGCCGATACACATTTTGCCAGCCGCCAAAGCTGGCATGTTTTTCAATGAGTTCCATCAGTCATTATCTCACGGTTAATCCCCCGGACGGCTGCCCGGGGAGAGTATTAAGAACCCCGTCTGAACTGGACGGGGTAAACCTGCGGGAAATCAGTAACGAATTACGGTTCGAATGGATTTGCCTTCATGCATCAGGTCGAAGGCGTCATTAATTTCATCCAGGCTCATGGTATGCGTGACAAACGGTTCCAGATCGATATCGCCTTTCATCGCATCTTCAACCATACCCGGTAACTGGGAACGACCTTTCACGCCGCCAAACGCGGAACCTTTCCATACGCGACCGGTGACCAACTGGAATGGACGGGTGGAGATTTCCTGACCGGAACCAGCTACCCCGATGATCACCGACTGACCCCAGCCGCGGTGCGCACTTTCCAGCGCCGCACGCATCACGTTGACGTTACCGATGCATTCAAAGGTATGGTCGATACCCCATTTGTTGATATCCAGCAGGACATCTTTAATCGGTTTGTCGTAGTCATTCGGGTTAATGCAGTCGGTAGCACCGAAGCGACGCGCCAGATCGAATTTCTTCGGGTTGGTATCGATAGCGATAATCCGTCCCGCTTTCGCCTGACGCGCGCCCTGAACCACTGCCAGACCAATCGCGCCAAGACCAAATACGGCAACAGAATCACCTGGCTGGACTTTAGCCGTGTTGTGTACCGCGCCAATACCGGTGGTCACGCCACAGCCCAGCAGGCAGACGTGTTCATGGTTTGCTTCTGGATTAATTTTGGCCAGAGACACTTCCGCGACCACGGTGTATTCACTGAATGTAGAGCATCCCATGTAGTGATAAAGCGGCTGCCCGTTGTAAGAAAAACGGGTGGTGCCGTCTGGCATCAGGCCTTTACCCTGGGTTTCGCGAACCGCAACACAGAGGTTGGTTTTGCCGGAACGACAGAACTCACACTCGCCGCACTCTGCGGTGTAAAGCGGGATCACATGGTCGCCAGGTTTGACGCTGGTTACGCCTTCACCGACTTCAACCACAACGCCGGCCCCTTCGTGACCGAGAACTACCGGGAATACACCTTCCGGGTCATCGCCGGAGAGGGTAAATGCGTCGGTATGGCAAACGCCGGTATGGGTGACTTTAATCAGCACTTCACCTTTTTTCGGTGGTGCAACGTCAATTTCAACGATTTCCAGCGGTTTACCGGGAGCAAATGCAACGGCAGCACGTGATTTCATCTCTCGCTCTTCCTCAATATGGTAATAGATTCAGCTATTTAAGATAGGCACGAACCAGTTCAATAGTGTCGTCAACGGATTGGCTGACTTCGCGGCTGTAGCAGTCATTTCGGTCAAACGTTTCCCGGATATGGCTTTCAAGCACTTCTGCCATCAGCCCGTTAGCCGCGCCCCGAACGGCAGCGATCTGTTGGAGTATGGCACGGCATTCGGCATCACCCTCCAGCGACCGTTCCAGAGCATCAATCTGCCCCCGAATACGACGAACTCGAGTAAGGACCTTTTTCTTCTCTTCCGGAGTACTGGGCATTTCGCACCTCATCATCTGCACGCAATATACTATAGGGGGGTATGCTATATGTCAATGCATACCCCCCTATAGTATATAACACTGGAGAATAAAATTTATCCGGTGAATGTGGTCGGAAAACAAAGAGGAAAGGGGGTGGGGCTAATCGGCAGGGAAGGCCGCCCCGGATAGCGGGCGGCAGAAGCAATCAGAATTTCCAGGTCAGATGGGCTGCAAATTGCAGACCGTTATAATCATCAGTTGGGGTGTCGTACCACACTTTACCTGCCGTCAGCCCGAGATTAAGTTGCTCAGTCAGCGGTTGAATACGTTGCAAACTGACGCTCTTCATGCTGCCGTAGCGTGTTTCTGGCGTCCAGTCATAGGTGTAAGCGCCTGTTCCGCGGCTTAGCCATAGTTGCGTATAACCAGTGCCGCGCGGGTCATTCAGACGCACGGAAATCATATTGCTGTAACTACCACCTGCATCGCTGGAGTCATAATGGGTATAGCGATAGCTGGTGATCACCGGGCCAGTATAGAGGGATACGCCGCCTTGCCAGGCATCGACTTCGACATCATCGTAATATTTAGTGTAGCGATAACCGGTCGTGAAAAGCGTTTTTGACAACAGTGCCAGGTTAATATCCTGACGAAAATCCTGGCGGGCAAAGACCGGCGTATTATCCGCAAAGGCAATACCCGTTCGGGTTGTCAGCCAGTTATTCCATTTATACCAGACCGCACTCTGACCGCGAGTGGCATTGAAATGTTCAGTTTCATAATCACGACGCCCCTGGGAAAGATTAAAAAGCAGCGTTGCGTTTTCAACTTTCGCCACCAGTTCAGCATACGCTAAATTACGGTTGCCATGATCACCAGAATAATCGGTAAAATCGTAGCCCGCGGTAATGGAAGTTAACCCGGCATAAGCGGGTAATGCGCTAAAAATGGCCGCCGCTAATAACGTCCGTTTTATCATTTTAATCTCCTGTACGGATAAGTTCTTGTCGGAGTGAATAAGTTCCGGTAGGTAAATTACGTTCTACAATCACGCGCGGGCCAAGTTGCGTGTTCGGGGAAATAATTCGCCCAGGCAAAATAATAACTTGTACGCCAAGGCGTGAACGCTGCCCGATATAACAACCTAATTTATCGCATCCGGTAGCGATAATTCCCTCTGGAGTTCGAACAGACACGGGCTGTTCATCCAGACGATGATTACTGGTACGTACTTGTGCGCCCAAATATGCCTGGTTTGCAACTACCGAGTCGGCGATAAAGCATTGCGGACCAATCGTTGCTTCCGCTTCAATAACCGCATTTTTAATTTCGGTGGCAAAACCAATTTTTACGCCATTGCTGATTATTGTGCCAGGACGAATAAACGCATAATTACCTATCAGGCAGTTTGCGCCAATCACTACCGGACCCTGAATAACGGCACCGTGACAAATACGGGTATTCGCGCCGATAACAACTTCACCTGCAGTTTCATCAATAATTACCTGGTCTGCAATCTGAATATTTTTCTCTTTAACATTAAGCTTCAGATAGTTTTTCAGTTCCTGTAGCAGAAGGTTGGGAATAAGCGGTTGACGCTTCCACCAGTGCGGAATAGCGGGTGGGTTTGTCGCGCTGAGGTTCGCGTCCAGTAAAAAAGGCAATAAGTCCATAAATAATCCAGATGGCATAAGCTAATAATACATACACAACGGAAAGCGGTGCTAAAGGCACCAACAACCAGCAACGATGAAACCAGGCGCTAAAAGCACCAATAACACAAACTACGCCGACCCAGATAAGCGGAAACATTGCCAACACCACACCATGCGGCCCGGTGGTAATGAATTCATTAAACCAGGTAGTGAGATAAATCCCAACGCCATAAAGCACAACCAACAGCATAGGAAATATACTGAAGATACCGAAGCGGCTAAATAAAAGTCTTTTATGCAGGCGCATACAGACCGCGTAGCCCACAATCCAACGCCGCCAGCGACGCCACTCCTCACGCGGGCTGTTGCATTCCTGTGGGTATACGATGCAGCGATTCGCCTGCCGAATACGGTAGCCGTTTGCCACCAATGTCCAGGTGAGATCAAGGTCTTCGACTTTAGTACGATCCGAGAAACCGAACTTACGCAATACATCAGTACGGAACATCCCGCAGGCACCGCTGATAATAAACGGTGCGCCGCCCAGGAGCTGCTGTAGCGTGCGCTTCATAACAATCATCGGCAACTTTACGGTCGCGCGGATGTGCGGTAACAGACCCGCGCCTTTCAACGCAGTAGAGGGAATGCCGCCTACGGCATCAGCACCGCGCTCTATTTCTGCAAGCATATAGCCCATTCCGTCTTGATCGGGCGGAACATAGGTGTCGGCATCACTTAAAAAAACCTGGTCGCAGGTGGCGTAATTGAGGCCATTCATCAGCGCACCACCTTTACCGGTATTTTTTTGCGTGACGGCAACAAAGCGGTCGCCCCATTTGCGTTTGACTTCCGCCATGACCGCTTCGGTATTGTCCGTGGAGCCGTCGTTTACGCAAATTACCCGGCAAAAATAAGGATTACGCAGCAGATTATCCAGTGACTGTGCCAGACACGGGCCTTCGTTATAAGCAGGTATAATGGCGTCAATACAGCCTTTCTTTTGACTGGGTTTACGTTTTAGCGTACTTAAAAACCATAGCAACATTGCTATGGACATACAGATAAATATCCAGGTTTTCATGCAATTTGCTCAAAGAATCATTTTATGAATTACAAAGCCTTCACCCAGATCGCTATTGACCTGTTGCCCGCGAAATTGTGCAACTGCACGCAGGCGATCATGACGCATATAATCGCGTCGTTCCTGGCTTTTATGTTTTTTTAATGCAGCAAGTTTGACTGTGAAATATTCTTCTTTAACGGATTCAAAAACCTGAGGCATAAATGAAAGCCAGGTGCTTGGGGTTTCGTAGCCGAGAATTTGTGGAATAGTTCGGCAGGCAACCATTGAAGCTTGATAAACAGCAAGATGATCCTGATGGCGGTCGGCATCATGCATGGTATATACCCGCATGATTTCAACATCAGAAGGAATTTGATTTTTAATGATGTCTTCCAGGGCGGAAATCATATCATTGAGCTGCAAATGCGCGCGGGTGTCAGCAAAATTAAGATGAATAGTTTGGTGGCACCCTAATATCTTTAGGGCGTTGCGCGATTCTTCATGGCGATCGATTATTCCATCTGTGCCAGAGTTGCCGGTAGTCATCACCACGGCTGCGATATAAATTCCTTTTTGCGCAAGACGAGCAAGCGACGCGCCACAGCCCAATTCTATATCGTCAGGATGTGCGCCAATAGCAAGGATACCCTTTCTTTTATTTGCCGAAGAAAGGATGGCTGAATCTAAAACCTTATCCACTTAATGACACTCCATTTTATTTATTATACTACAAGCACAACGATGCCCGCAGAGACGTAATCTCTGGCACAGACAGATGCTAATTTTTTAAGTGTTAAAAATTACTGATAGCTAAAAAATAAGGGGCTTTCAGGTACGGGGATACGACTGCGTAATCTTTTATGTAGTTCATATGTTAAGTGTTTGTGTGTTTGGTTTGTATAGTTATTTTGTTTTATATATTGTATTTAGATGTGATTTAGTTTGTCAATTAATTACATATTAAAAATATGTTCTAGGCACAAATATGGATTATATACATTATGTGAATGTATTATGTGGTTGATTGAGAATGATACAGTTATATATGCAATGTGAATATAATGATTTCATTATATGTATTGCTGTTAGTAAAATAAAAGACATTATGTTCTGCTTGTTTATGCATTAATAAAAATGAAGTGCAGTAACTTACTGAATTTTCAGAGTGGGTGTAATTGCATATTTAATCTTTCCTTTGCCGCTTTTTTGCTAAGAATAAAATCATCTGTGCGATAACGACTAATTCTTTTAATGAATGTTTTTATTCCTGAATACTGCTCCTATAACAAGACAGGGGAGCAGACAATCATGGCAATTTCATCGCGTAACACACTTCTTGCCGCACTGGCATTCATCGCTTTTCAGGCACAGGCGGTGAACGTCACCGTGGCCTATCAAACCTCCGCTGAACCGGCGAAAGTGGCTCAGGCTGATAACACCTTTGCTAAAGAGAGCGGGGCGACGGTGGACTGGCGTAAGTTTGACAGCGGAGCCAGCATCGTGCGGGCGCTGGCTTCAGGCGATGTCCAAATCGGTAACCTCGGTTCCAGCCCATTAGCGGTGGCAGCCAGCCAACAGGTGCCGATTGAAGTCTTCTTACTGGCGTCAAAACTGGGTAACTCCGAAGCGCTGGTGGTAAAGAAAACTATCAGCAAACCGGAAGATCTCATTGGCAAACGCATCGCCGTACCGTTTATCTCCACCACCCACTACAGCCTGCTGGCGGCGCTGAAACACTGGGGTATAAAACCCGGACAAGTGGAGATAGTGAACCTGCAGCCACCCGCGATTATCGCCGCATGGCAACGGGGAGACATTGATGGTGCTTATGTCTGGGCACCGGCGGTTAACGCCCTGGAAAAAGACGGCAAGGTGCTGACCGATTCTGAACAGGTCGGGCAGTGGGGCGCGCCGACGCTGGATGTCTGGGTAGTGCGCAAAGATTTTGCCGAGAAACATCCTGAGGTCGTGAAAGCGTTCGCTAAAAGCGCCATCGATGCTCAGCAACCGTACATTGCTAACCCAGACGCGTGGCTGAAACAGCCTGAAAACATCAGCAAACTGGCGCGGTTAAGCGGCGTGCCTGAAGGTGACGTTCCGGGGCTGGTGAAGGGGAATACCTATCTGACGCCGCAGCAGCAAACGGCAGAACTGACCGGATCGGTGAACAAAGCGATCATCGACACCGCGCAGTTTTTGAAAGAGCAGGGCAAAGTCCCGGCTGTAGCGAACGATTACAGCCAGTACGTGACCTCGCGCTTCGTGCAATAAAAGGAGGCGCAGATGCTGCAAATCTCTCATCTTTACGCCGATTATGGCGGCAAACCGGCGTTGGAAGATATCAACCTGACGCTGGAAAGCGGCGAGCTTCTGGTGGTTCTGGGACCGTCTGGCTGCGGCAAAACCACCTTGCTGAATCTGATTGCCGGTTTTGTGCCTTATCAGCATGGCAGCATTCAACTGGCGGGTAAGTGCATTGAGGGACCGGGCGCAGAGCGGGGCGTGGTTTTTCAGAATGAAGGGCTGTTGCCGTGGCGTAATGTGGTAGACAACGTGGCGTTCGGCCTGCAACTGGCAGGTGTAGAGAAAGTACAGCGCCTGGAAATCGCGCACCAGATGCTGAAAAAAGTGGGGCTGGAAGGCGCAGAAAAACGCTATATCTGGCAGCTTTCCGGCGGTCAACGTCAGCGGGTAGGGATTGCCCGCGCGCTGGCGGCGAATCCCCAGCTGTTATTACTCGACGAACCGTTTGGCGCGCTGGACGCCTTCACCCGCGATCAGATGCAAACTCTGCTGCTGAAACTCTGGCAGGAGACGGGCAAGCAGGTGCTGTTGATTACCCACGATATAGAAGAAGCGGTGTTTATGGCGACTGAACTGGTTCTGCTTTCACCCGGCCCTGGCCGCGTGCTGGAGCGGCTGCCGCTCAACTTTGCTAGCCGCTTTGTTGCGGGAGAGTCGAGCCGCAGCATCAAGTCCGATCCACAATTCATCGCCATGCGCGAATATGTTTTAAGCCGCGTATTTGAGCAACGGGAGGCGTTCTCATGAGTGTGCTTATTAATGAAAAACTGCATTCGCATCGGCTGAAATGGCGCTGGCCGCTCTCGCGTCAGGTGACCTTAAGCATTGGCACGTTAGCGGTTTTACTCACTGTATGGTGGGCAGTGGCGGCGCTGCAACTGATTAGCCCGCTGTTTTTACCGCAGCCGCAACAGGTACTGGCAAAACTGCTTACTATTGCCGGACCTCAAGGATTTATGGACGCCACCTTGTGGCAGCATCTGGCAGCCAGCCTGACGCGCATTGTGCTGGCGCTACTTGCGGCGGTGTTGATCGGCATTCCGGTCGGGATCGCCATGGGACTAAGCCCGACGGTGCGCGGCATTCTGGATCCGATAATCGAGCTTTATCGTCCGGTGCCGCCGCTGGCTTATTTGCCGCTGATGGTGATCTGGTTTGGTATTGGTGAAACCTCGAAGATCTTACTGATCTATTTAGCGATTTTTGCACCGGTGGCGATGTCGGCGCTGGCGGGGGTGAAAAGCGCGCAGCAGGTTCGCATTCGTGCCGCCCAGTCGCTGGGTGCCAGCCGTGCGCAGGTGCTGTGGTTTGTTATTTTGCCCGGCGCGCTGCCGGAAATCCTCACCGGATTACGCATTGGTCTGGGTGTGGGCTGGTCTACGCTGGTAGCGGCGGAGCTGATTGCCGCGACGCGCGGTTTAGGATTTATGGTTCAGTCAGCGGGTGAATTTCTCGCGACTGACGTGGTGCTGGCGGGGATCGCGGTGATTGCGATTATCGCTTTTCTTTTAGAACTGGGTTTGCGCGCGTTACAGCGCCGCCTGACGCCCTGGCATGGAGAAGTACAATGAGTGAACGTCTGAGCATTACCCCGCTGGGGCCGTATATTGGCGCACAAATTTCGGGTGCCGACCTGACGCGCCCGTTAAGCGATAATCAGTTTGAACAGCTTTACCATGCGGTGCTGCGCCATCAGGTGGTGTTTCTGCGCGAACAAGCTATTATGCCGCAGCAGCAACGCGCGCTGGCCCAGCGTTTTGGCGAACTGCATATTCACCCTGTTTACCCTCATGCCGAAGGGGTTGACGAGATCATCGTGCTGGATACTCATAACGATAATCCGCCGGATAACGACAACTGGCATACCGATGTGACATTTATTGAAACGCCACCCGCAGGGGCGATTCTGGCGGCAAAAGAGTTACCCTCGACCGGCGGCGATACGCTCTGGACCAGCGGTATTGCGGCCTATGAGGCGCTCTCTGTTCCCTTCCGCCAGCTGCTGAGCGGGCTGCGTGCGGAGCATGATTTCCGTAAATCGTTCCCGGAATACAAATACCGCAAAACCGAGGAGGAACATCAACGCTGGCGCGAGGCGGTCGCGAAAAACCCGCCGTTGCTACATCCGGTGGTGCGAACGCATCCGGTGAGCGGTAAACAGGCGCTGTTTGTGAATGAAGGCTTTACTACGCGAATTGTTGATGTCAGCGAGAAAGAGAGCGAAGCCTTGTTAAGTTTTTTGTTTGCCCATATCACCAAACCGGAGTTTCAGGTGCGCTGGCGCTGGCAACCGAATGATATTGCGATTTGGGATAATCGCGTGACTCAGCACTATGCCAATGCGGATTACCTGCCACAGCGGCGGATTATGCATCGGGCGACGATCCTTGGGGATAAACCGTTTTATCGGGCGGGGTAAGGGGGAAATGCCGGGTTGGATAACCCGGCATAATGAACATTAACGCAGAATCTTCTTCTCAGCCAAATCCAGCGCAAAGTAGCTGAAAATCAGATCCGCACCCGCACGCTTAATCGAACCTAAGCTTTCGAGCACGACTTTCTCTTCATCTATAGCACCCGCCAGCGCGGCGAACTTAATCATCGCATACTCACCGCTCACCTGATACGCGCCAATCGGCAATTCAGTACGTTCACGCAGCTCACGCACGATGTCGAGGTACGCTCCAGCTGGTTTCACCATCAGGCAGTCTGCGCCCTGGGCTTCATCCAGCAGTGACTCACGAATCGCCTCACGACGGTTCATTGGGTTCATCTGATAGCTTTTGCGGTCGCCTTTTAATGCGCTTCCGGCAGCTTCACGGAACGGGCCATAAAAGGAGGAGGCGAACTTGGTCGAATACGACATAATCGCCGTATCTTTAAAGCCCGCAGCGTCCAGCGCATGGCGAATTGCCTGTACCTGGCCGTCCATCGCGGCGGAAGGGGCGATGAAGTCTGCGCCTGCAGCAGCTGCAACCACGGCTTGCTTGCCTAAATTTTCCAGAGTCGCGTCGTTGTCGACGCCATGCTCGCACAGCACACCGCAGTGACCGTGAGAAGTGTATTCACAGAAACAAGTGTCTGACATGACGATCATTTCTGGCACAGTCTGCTTGCAGATGCGCGACATCCGCGCCACCAGTCCATCTTCCCGCCAGGCATCGCTGCCGGTTTCATCGGTATGGTGGGAAATGCCGAAAGTCATCACGGAACGAATACCGGCGTTTGCGATGCGTTCAATTTCGCGTGCCAGATGTTTCTCTGGAATGCGCATCACACCTGGCATGGCTTCAACGGCTTTGTAGTCGTCAATTTCTTCTTCAACAAAGATCGGCAACACCAGGTCGTTAAGGCTAAGTGTTGTCTCTTCAAACATAGCGCGCAGCGCAGGAGATTTGCGCAGGCGACGAGGGCGTTGGATTAAGTCTGTCATGGTCTGCCTGATGTTTGTGGAATCAAGGGGCATAGTATACCTGAAGCAGGGTGGGGATGTTTTACGAAAGTTGTCGCGATGTTGACAAGAAGAGAATGAAAGAGAGACCAGGACATCTTTGTAATAGAAGCAGCAATAATTTCATATTCACTGAAAATATTTTTAATTTTTATTTATAGCCATAGATTATTGTTTTTGGGAATTTGGTGACGTTTTCAAAAAGTGAATAACTTAAAGTTCATTGCTTATTGATACATTATTTGTCTGTTTTAGTTGTTTTATATTTTCATGGTCTATGTTTTAAAATTAACGCTTTCATTAACGTATTGAAATATTGTGTTTTTGTTATTTCTTTCTGTGTGTGTGTTCACGTGCTTTATATATGTCCGCAATCGGACTTAGGGGAAAGAATAATTGAACCATTCCTCTATAACGCCGCATAATCGTCAACGCGAAACATAATATGTTTTCTATGCATTGATAATTGATGGATCAACTTATTACGTCCCTGAGGAGGGATGACAAATGCACTCCTGGAAAAAGAAACTTGTAGTATCACAATTAGCATTGGCTTGCACTCTGGCTATCACCTCTCAGGCTAATGCAGCGACCAACGATATTTCTGGTCAAACTTACAATACTTTCCATCACTACAACGACGCCACCTATGCTGATGACGTTTACTATGATGGTTATGTAGGCTGGAATAACTATGCCGCTGATAGTTATTACAACGGCGATATCTATCCGGTCATTAATAACGCTACCGTTAACGGCGTGATTTCTACCTACTATCTGGATGACGGTATTTCTACTAATACCAACGCCAATAGCCTGACAATCAAAAACAGCACTATTCACGGCATGATTTATTCCGAGTGCATGACAACTGATTGTGCTGATCGTGCGGATGACTACTACCATGATCGTCTGGCGCTGACCGTTGATAATTCAACGATCGATGACAACTACGAACACTACACATATAACGGCACCTACAATAATGCCGCTGACACTCATGTTGTAAATGTATTTAACATTGGTACTGCCATCACTCTGGATCAGGAAGTTGATCTGTCCATCTCTAATAACTCTCATGTAGCAGGTATTACGCTGACTCAGGGTTATGAGTGGGAAGATATCGACGACAACACTGTCAGCACTGGTGTAAACAGCAGCGAAGTGTTTAATAACACCATCACTGTTAAAGATTCAACCGTGACCTCTGGTTCATGGACTGATGAAGGTACAACTGGTTGGTTCGGTAATACAGGTAATGCCAGCGATTACAATGGTAAAGGTTGGAACGCTGACGATATCGCATTAGCTGTTATTGCACATCCTGCTGCTGATAACGCCATGCAAACCACTGCAACATTCGATAATTCCACACTGATGGGCGATGTATTCTTCTCAAGTAACTTTGATGAGAACTTCTTCCCGCATGGTCGTGATAGCTATCGTGATGCTGACGGTGATGTAGATACTAACGGTTGGGATGGTACTGATCGCCTGGATCTGACCCTGAACAATGGCAGCAAGTGGGTCGGTGCGGCAATGTCTGCGCATCAGATTGGTGTTGATACTGATGACGATGGTGTAAATGACTCCTATACATATGGAATCAATACTGAAGCCACTGCAACTCTGATCGACATCGCAGCTAACAGCCTGTGGCCTTCATCAACTGTTGGTGTAGAAAACAGCGACTCTGAATACAGCGAATTTGATCACATCATCGGTAACGAAGTTTACCAGAGCGGTCTGTTCAATGTGACCCTGAACACCGGTTCACAGTGGGATACCACCAAAACTTCTCTGATTGATACTCTGAGCATCAACAGTGGTTCAACGGTTAATGTTGCTGATTCAACGCTGATTTCTGACTCTATCTCTCTGACAGGTCTTTCTGCGCTGAACATCAACGAAGATGGTCATGTTGCAACTGATTCACTGACTGTCGACAACAGTACCGTAACCATTTCTGATGAAGTTTCTGCTGGTTGGGCTGTAGGTGATGCTGCTCTGTATGCCAACAACATCAAAGTGACTAACGACGGTATTCTGAATGTCGGTAACACTGCGGCGAATGCTCTGCAGGTTGATACTCTGAACCTGACCAGCACTACTGATACCAGTGGTAACATTCACGCTGGTGTGTTCAACATCGAAAGCAACCGCTTCGTACTTGATGCCGACCTGACCAACGACCGTACCAACGATACTACCAAGTCAAACTACGGTTATGGTTTAATCGCAATGAACTCTGATGGTCACCTGACCATTAACGGTAACGGCGATAACGACAACACTGCTTCTATCGAAGCTGGTCAGAACGAAGTTGATAACAACGGTGACCATGTTGCAGCTGCAACCGGTAACTACAAAGTTCGTATCGACAACGCTACTGGTGCTGGTTCTATCGCTGACTACAACGGTAACGAACTGATCTACGTTAACGACAAAAACAGCAACGCGACCTTCTCTGCTGCTAACAAAGCTGACCTGGGTGCATACACCTATCAGGCTGAGCAGCGTGGTAACACCGTTGTTCTGCAACAGATGGAGCTGACCGACTACGCTAACATGGCGCTGAGCATCCCGTCTGCGAACACCAATATCTGGAACCTGGAACAAGACACCGTTGGTACTCGTCTGACCAACTCTCGTCATGGCCTGGCTGATAACGGCGGCGCATGGGTAAGCTACTTCGGTGGTAACTTCAACGGCGACAACGGCACCATCAACTATGATCAGGATGTTAACGGCATCATGGTCGGTGTTGATACCAAAATTGACGGTAACAACGCTAAGTGGATCGTCGGTGCGGCTGCAGGTTTCGCTAAAGGTGACATGAATGACCGTTCTGGTCAGGTGGATCAAGACAGCCAGACTGCCTACATCTACTCTTCTGCTCACTTCGCGAACAACGTCTTTGTTGATGGTAGCTTGAGCTACTCTCACTTCAACAACGACCTGTCTGCAACCATGAGCAACGGTACTTACGTTGACGGTAGCACCAACTCCGACGCTTGGGGCTTCGGTTTGAAAGCCGGTTACGACTTCAAACTGGGTGATGCTGGTTACGTGACTCCTTACGGCAGCATTTCTGGTCTGTTCCAGTCTGGTGATGACTACCAGCTGAGCAACGACATGAAAGTTGACGGTCAGTCTTACGACAGCATGCGTTATGAACTGGGTGTAGATGCAGGTTATACCTTCACCTACAGCGAAGACCAGGCTCTGACTCCGTACTTCAAACTGGCTTACGTCTACGACGACTCTAACAACGATAACGATGTGAACGGTGATTCCATCGATAACGGTACTGAAGGGTCTGCGGTACGTGTTGGTCTGGGTACTCAGTTCAGCTTCACCAAGAACTTCAGCGCCTATACCGATGCTAACTACCTCGGTGGTGGTGACGTAGATCAAGATTGGTCCGCGAACGTGGGTGTTAAATATACCTGGTAATATTCTTCACTCCGAAGAAATTCTGGTAATTTAATCTAAATAATGCCCGTCAAGGATTTGACGGGCATTACTGCAAAGGACGCGCAAATGTTATCTGTAGTTAAACCTCTTCAGGAATTTGGTAAGCTCGATAAATGTTTGTCCAGATACGGTACGCGCTTCGAGTTTAATAATGAAAAGCAAGTTATATTTTCCAGTGATGTCAATAGCGAAGATACTTTCGTTATTTTAGAGGGCGTTATCTCTCTGCGTAGAGAAGAAAACGTACTTATCGGTATTACCCAGGCTCCTTATATTATGGGGCTGGCTGATGGTTTAATGAAAAACGATATACCATACAAATTAATATCAGAAGGAAATTGTACGGGATATCATCTACCAGCCAAACAAACCATTACCCTTATTGAACAAAATCAACTCTGGCGAGACGCTTTTTACTGGTTAGCCTGGCAAAATAGAATTCTGGAATTACGCGACGTGCAGCTCATTGGGCATAATTCCTACGAACAAATCCGCGCGACGTTATTATCAATGATTGACTGGAATGAAGAATTGCGCTCACGTATTGGTGTGATGAATTATATCCATCAACGTACACGCATATCGCGTTCTGTCGTCGCAGAAGTTCTCGCTGCTTTACGTAAAGGCGGCTATATCGAAATGAATAAAGGCAAACTGGTCGCTATCAACCGTTTGCCTTCAGAGTATTAATCAGGACGCGGGGATGACCAACGGTTTATTCCCGCTCAGTTCGGTCACCAGGTCATTGATGCCATCGCTCATATTTTTAAATCGCGTCAATGGCGAACGAGTGACCACCACAAATGCGCCAATGTTCTTCTGCGGGATCATCGCCATATAGGTAATGAAACCGCCACCACCACCTGTCTTCTGAATAATCCCTGGACGACCCTCTTTCGGGGCCATATATACCCAGCCTAAACCAAGCGCATCCGCTTTGCCGGGGACATCCATGCCAATCACTTTCGTAAACTGCGCGCGCTGATAAATCAACGTCTGCATGCGATCAGCCTGGTTACTGCGCTGATAAAAATCAGATGACAAATACTGCTGCATCCAGCGCATCATATCGCCAGGCGTGGAATAGACGCCGCCGCTGCCAATTGCCGCCAGCGTGTTATTGCATGGACTGGCACCGCGCTCTGCCACCATTAAACGGCGGCACTGATCCGGCGAGGGGGTGTAGGTGGTGTCTTTCATCCCCAATGGACGGGTAATCTGCTCTTCAAACAACTGGGTATAAGGCTTGCCGGACGCATTCGCCAGTGCATCTGCCAGCAGATCGAATGCGAGGTTGGAGTACGCGGCCTGGCTGCCCGGCGCGGCTTTTAGTTTGGCAGTGGAAAGGTATTTCCAGCGTTGCTCGCGCGTTGGCCAGACAAACACCGGACGATGTGCCGCGCCACCGGGCTGTTCACGGGGCAGGGCGCTGGTATGGGTTGCCAGATTCACCAGCGTAATGGGCGTCCCATTGTAGGTTGGCACGCGTGCGCCTGGCGGAGCATATTTACTTAGCGGATCGTTTAACTTCACGGTCCCCTGGTCGAGCAATTTCACCAGCATCTCACTGGTCATTAGCTTGGTGAGGGAAGCAATACGTATGACCGAATCCAGCTGCGGGCGAACGTTATTACCAGGTCGCGTTTCGCCATAACTGCGAAAGACGCGCTGGTTACCGTCGATAACAACCAGCGCCATCCCCGTGGCACCGCTGCCGTAAAAAATATGATCGGCATAACGATCGACAATATCAGAGGCGAACTCCGGTTCAGTGATCGGCTGCGCCGCATGGACGGAGGTCAATGACGCCGCACACAGCACGGCAGAAAAAAGCAGACTACGTTTCAACGGTGGTGTCCATAGATTGAATGAAGGTAACTGAGCGTATTTATACTACTCATTGATGGATTGCAAAGGGCGAATTAGTGCAATAATAGTGTTAAAAACGTAACGGCGCGTAAACACGATCTTTTTCCTGCTCACCAATGCCTGCATTTGTGATCCTGCGCGTGTTAATCCGCTTATGTAAACAATCTTTGGTTTGTGAAATCCGTCGAAACAATTCTTATGCTCAGGCTGGCGAACTAAGCGCCTTGCTATGGGTCACAATGGGCGGTTTCATTTGGCTGACGCTTTGTAGCGGTCATGCGGTTAATACACAGCAGTTGTTAAAACGATAAGAAGTTAGCAGGAGTGCATATGTTTAAGTCTTTTTTCCCAAAGCCGGGACCGTTTTTTCTCTCGGCCTTTGTTTGGGCATTGATTGCCGTTATCTTCTGGCAAGCCGGTGGGGGTGATTGGGTGGCGCGTATCACCGGAGCTTCCGGGCAGATCCCGATTAGCGCCGCGCGTTTCTGGTCGTTGGATTTCCTGATTTTTTACGCTTACTACATTGTTTGCGTAGGACTTTTTGCATTGTTCTGGTTTATCTACAGCCCGCATCGTTGGCAATACTGGTCAATACTCGGTACCGCACTGATCATCTTCGTCACCTGGTTTTTGGTGGAAGTCGGGGTCGCCGTCAACGCCTGGTATGCGCCGTTCTATGATCTGATTCAAACCGCGCTAAGTTCGCCGCATAAAGTCACCATCGAACAATTTTACCGCGAAGTGGGCGTCTTTCTGGGGATTGCGCTGATCGCGGTAGTGATCAGTGTGCTGAACAACTTCTTTGTCAGTCACTACGTGTTCCGCTGGCGTACAGCGATGAACGAATATTACATGGCGAACTGGCAACAACTGCGTCATATCGAAGGTGCCGCCCAACGTGTGCAGGAAGACACCATGCGTTTTGCTTCAACGCTGGAGAATATGGGCGTCAGCTTTATCAACGCTATCATGACGTTGATCGCCTTCCTGCCGGTGCTGGTAACGCTCTCCGCGCATGTGCCGGAGCTGCCGATTGTCGGGCACATTCCGTATGGTCTGGTGATTGCCGCTATCGTCTGGTCGCTGATGGGGACCGGATTACTGGCAGTGGTAGGGATCAAACTGCCGGGGCTGGAGTTTAAAAACCAGCGTGTAGAGGCTGCCTACCGTAAAGAGCTGGTTTATGGTGAAGACGATGCCACGCGCGCGACGCCGCCTACGGTACGCGAGCTGTTTAGCGCCGTACGGAAAAACTATTTCCGCCTCTATTTTCACTATATGTATTTCAACATCGCCCGCATTCTCTATTTGCAGGTCGATAACGTTTTCGGTTTGTTCTTGCTGTTTCCGTCAATTGTTGCCGGTACGATTACGCTCGGCCTGATGACGCAGATTACCAACGTTTTTGGTCAGGTTCGCGGAGCTTTCCAGTACCTGATTAACTCATGGACCACACTGGTTGAGTTGATGTCTATCTACAAACGTCTGCGCAGCTTTGAACATGAGCTGGATGGTGACAAAATTCAGGAAGTAACCCATACCTTGAGCTAAAAAGGAGAAGTAATGTCGCGCGTCAATCATCTATCTTCGCTGTCATTGTTGGCGGTTCTGGTTTTAGCGGGGTGTAGTAATCAGGCTCCGCAACCGTTGAAAAAGGGCGAAAAAGCGATAGATGTGGCGAGCGTCGTGCGGCAGAAGATGCCTGCGAGTGTGAAAGACCGCGATGCCTGGGCGAAAGATCTCGCCACCACGTTTGAAAGTCAGGGGCTGGCACCGACGCTGGAAAACGTCTGCTCGGTGCTGGCGGTGGCGCAGCAGGAGTCAAATTATCAGGCAGATCCGGCCGTTCCGGGCTTAAGCAAAATCGCCTGGCAAGAGATTGACCGTCGTGCTGAACGGATGCACATTCCTGCTTTTCTGGTGCATACCGCGCTAAAAATCAAATCGCCAAACGGCAAAAGCTATAGCGAACGGTTAGATTCGGTGCGTACAGAAAAGCAATTGAGCGCGATTTTTGACGATCTGATCAGCATGGTGCCAATGGGGCAGACGTTGTTTGGTTCGCTTAATCCGGTGCGCACCGGTGGGCCGATGCAGGTCAGCATTGCTTTTGCCGAACAGCATACCAAAGGGTATCCGTGGAAAATGGACGGTACAGTCCGTCAGGAAGTCTTCAGTCGTCGCGGCGGGTTGTGGTTTGGTACTTACCATTTACTGAATTATCCCGCCAGCTATAGCGCGCCGATATACCGTTTTGCTGATTTTAACGCTGGCTGGTACGCCAGCCGTAATGCCGCGTTTCAGAACGCGGTCAGTAAGGCCAGCGGCGTGAAGCTGGCACTGGACGGTGATTTAATTCGTTACGACAGTAAAGAGCCCGGGAAAACCGAACTGGCAACGCGCAAACTGGCGGGAAAACTGGGGATGAGCGACAGTGAAATTCGCCGCCAGTTAGAGAAAGGGGACAGCTTCTCTTTTGAGGAGACGGCGCTGTACAAGAAAGTTTATCAACTTGCCGAAGCGAAAACGGGTAAATCACTACCCCGCGAAATGTTGCCTGGCATTCAACTGGAAAGCCCGAAAATCACCCGCAACCTGACTACGGCCTGGTTTGCGAAGCGCGTAGACGAACGGCGGGCGCGTTGTATGAAACAGTGATCAAACAGGAATGTCATGCCAGATAAGGCGTTTTAGGTCCTATCTGGCAAGTAAATCTTACTGGCGGCGATGTCGCCAGTGCAGCCATAGCGCCACTACTGCAAAAATGAGGCAGCCAACTAAAAACGGGATCAGCCCGAAAATGGTGCCGACACCTAAACCAATTTCCACCCGTGGGCGACCTGTTTCCTGGACCTGCATTAAACGCTCATAGACGCCAGGCGCATGCACTAGCAGGTTCAGCAATTGCGCCCCAGCCCAAAAGCAAAACAGCACAAACAACGCATAGGCAATATTGCCAGGCGTTGAAGAGGCATTGCGATATTTTCCGCTAAACAGCGATTTTGACAGGGTGAAATCAGCCATAAAAACCTCCGGAAGTCATCTGCTTCTCTTCTGGTGTGATACCAGCGGCTTATGGCAAGTCTGACAGGTCATTAAGATTGTCAATATCAGAATCATGGTAAATTGATGTTGGGAATATTCCCGAAGCGTGAATCTTCGTCGTAAGTCACAAAATGACAACCTTAAGTTAAATTTATTAACAATTACGGAAATGTTGTCTACGCCACAGACGGATGTTGCAGAATATGCAAGGATGTTGTTTTTCGTTAACGGAGCTGCCATGAACTTGCCTGTAAAAATCCGCCGTGACTGGCACTACTATGCGTTCGCCATTGGCCTTATATTCATTCTTAATGGCGTGGTGGGTTTGCTGGGATTTGAAGCAAAAGGTTGGCAGACCTATGCCGTCGGTCTGGTGACGTGGGTGATTAGTTTCTGGCTGGCGGGGCTGATTATTCGTCGTCGCGATGAAGAAACTGAAAACGCCCAATAAGAATATTATCGGGCGTTTGAATATTACTACATTGTGGTTTTCAATGCGTTATCCGCAGCGTGACGCTCCAGCGCCAGCTCAATCAAACGGGTGATCAGGTCGGTGTAACCCAGACCGCTGGCTTGCCACAGCTTCGGATACATACTGATGTTGGTGAAGCCAGGCAGTGTGTTGATCTCGTTGATCACCACTTCGTTCTCTGGGGTTAAAAACACGTCTACACGCGCCATGCCTGCGCATCCCAACGTTTGATAGGCCTGAACGGCAATCGCCCGGATCTTATCGTTGATTTCTGGCGCAATGGCTGCCGGAACAACCACTTTCGCGCCATCTTCGTCAATGTACTTGGTGTCGTAGGCATAGAAATCGCTGGTGAGTACGATCTCGCCACAGGTGCTGGCTTGCGGATTGTCGTTGCCCAGAACTGCGCATTCGATCTCACGACCTTTGATCCCTTGCTCAACGATCACTTTATGGTCGAACTCGAACGCCAGATCGACGGCAATTGCGTACTGTTCTTCACTGGTTACTTTGCTGACACCAACAGAAGAGCCCTGATTAGCCGGTTTTACAAACAGCGGTAACCCCAGTTTAGACTCCACTTCGGCAAAACTGATGTTGTGACGATTAGCGCGCGTCAGGGTAATAAATGGCGCAATGTTCAGCCCGGCATCGCGCAGCAGACGTTTGGTGACATCTTTATCCATACAGGCCGCTGAAGCCAGAACATCAGAACCTACAAACGGTAAATTGGCGACCCGCAGCATTCCCTGCAAGGAACCATCTTCGCCCAGCGTACCGTGGACAATCGGGAAAATGACATCCACCGTCGGCAACGGCTGACCGTTTTGCGCGTCGATAAGCTGATGTTCATGTTTACCAGGCACCTGCGCAAGGCTGGTCGCCGAAGGGCGCAACGCAATATGGGCAGGATCGTCTGCATTTAGCAGATAATTGCTGGCATCGCTGACGTGCCATTGCCCTTGTTTATCAATGCCCAGCAGCACAACGTCGAAGCGACTTTTATCAATGGCATCGACAATGTTTTTTGCCGATTGCAGAGACACTTCATGTTCCGCTGATTTACCACCAAAAACGATTCCTACCCGCAGTTTTTCCATCTTAAAAACCTATCCCGTCTAACACAAAGTGCATACATTACCACGACAAAACGGGGGATTCGCGGCCTTCTGACAGAATGTTGCAATCTTCTGCTGACAAAGCGTGCAACGTACTGGTGAAGAAAGCGCGTTATCTCAATGATGTGCGCAAGATCACAAAAATGATGAACGGGAAGCTAATTTATTCCTGGCTTGTATGGCCATGCAGTGAGTTTTTTTCTCTTAATTATAAGTTTACGAAGAGAATATATTTCATAACTTTTATTTATAATAAAGGTTGATAATTAAAAGCCTATATTTTGTGTGGGTAATTATTAAAATAAGAGAAACGTTTCGCTGGTAATCAAACAAAAAATATTTGCGCAAAGTATTTCCTTTGTCATAAAAATAATACTTCCAGACACTATGAAGTTGTGAAACATAATGTTAACTTCTCCATACTTTGGATAAGGAAATACAGACATGAAAAATCTCATTGCTGAGTTGTTATTTAAGCTTGCCCAAAAAGAAGAAGAGTCGAAAGAACTGTGCGCGCAGGTAGAAGCTTTGGAGATTATCGTCACTGCAATGCTTCGCAATATGGCGCAAAATGACCAACAAAGGTTGATTGATCAGGTAGAGGGGGCGCTGTACGAGGTAAAGCCCGATGCCAGCATTCCTGACGACGATACGGAGCTGCTGCGCAATTATGTAAAGAAGTTATTGAAGCATCCTCGTCAGTAAAAAGTTAATCTTTTCAACAGCTGTCATAAAGCTGTCACGGCCCAGACTTATAGTCGCTTTGTTTTTATTTTTAATGTATTTGTACATGGAGAAAATAAAGTGAAACAAAGCACTATTGCACTGGCACTCTTACCGTTACTGTTTACCCCTGTGACAAAAGCCCGGACACCAGAAATGCCTGTTCTGGAAAACCGGGCTGCTCAGGGAGATATTACTGCACCCGGCGGTGCTCGCCGCTTAACGGGTGATCAGACCGCCGCTCTGCGTGATTCTCTTAGCGATAAACCCGCCAAAAATATTATTTTGCTGATTGGCGATGGGATGGGGGACTCGGAAATTACTGCTGCACGCAATTATGCCGAAGGTGCGGGCGGCTTTTTTAAAGGTATCGATGCATTACCGCTTACCGGGCAATACACTCACTATGCGCTGAATAAAAAAACCGGTAAACCGGACTACGTCACCGACTCGGCTGCATCAGCAACCGCCTGGTCAACTGGTGTCAAAACCTATAACGGCGCGCTGGGCGTCGATATTCACGAAAAAGATCACCCAACGATTCTGGAAATGGCAAAAGCCGCAGGTCTGGCGACCGGTAACGTTTCTACCGCAGAGTTGCAGGATGCCACGCCCGCTGCGCTGGTGGCGCATGTGACCTCGCGCAAATGCTACGGTCCCAGCGCGACCAGTGAAAAATGTCCGGGTAACGCGCTAGAAAAAGGCGGGAGAGGATCGATTACCGAACAACTGCTTAACGCTCGTGCCGATGTTACGCTTGGCGGCGGCGCAAAAACCTTTGCTGAAACGGCAACCGCTGGCGAATGGCAGGGAAAAACGCTGCGTGAACAGGCACAGGCGCGTGGTTATCAGTTGGTGAGTGATGCTGCATCGCTAAATGCGGTGACGGAAGCGAATCAGCAAAAACCCCTGCTTGGCCTGTTTGCTGACGGCAATATGCCAGTGCGCTGGCTAGGACCGAAAGCAACGTACCACGGCAATATCGACAAGCCCGCAGTTACCTGTACGCCTAATCCGCAACGTAATGACAGCGTACCGACCCTGGCGCAGATGACCGACAAAGCCATTGAATTGTTGAGTAAAAATGAGAAAGGCTTTTTCCTGCAAGTTGAAGGTGCATCCATCGATAAACAGGATCACGCTGCGAATCCTTGTGGGCAAATTGGCGAGACGGTCGATCTCGATGAAGCCGTACAACGTGCGCTCGAATTCGCTAAAAAGGATGGCAACACGCTGGTCATAGTCACCGCTGATCACGCCCACGCCAGCCAGATTGTCGCGCCGGACACCAAAGCGCCGGGCCTCACCCAGGCGCTAAATACCAAAGATGGCGCAGTGATGGTGATGAGTTACGGGAACTCCGAAGAGGATTCACAAGAACATACCGGCAGTCAGCTGCGTATTGCGGCGTATGGCCCACATGCCGCCAATGTCGTTGGACTGACCGACCAGACCGATCTCTTCTACACTATGAAAGCCGCCCTGGGGCTGAAATAAAACCGCGCCCGGCGGTGAATTTTCGCTGTCGGGTGGTTTTTTTGCTGTTAGCAACCAGACTTAATGGCAGATCACGGGCGCAAACGCTCATGGTTAAAACATGAAGAGGGATGGTGCTATGAAAATAACATTACTGGTTACCTTGCTTTTCGGACTGGTTTTTTTAACCACCGTCGGCGCTGCCGAGAGAACCTTAACCCCGCAACAACAGCGTATGACCTCCTGTAATCAGCAGGCGACGGCGCAGGCGTTGAAAGGGGATGCTCGTAAGACCTACATGAGTGATTGCCTGAAGAACAGCAAGTCTGCGCCTGGTGAAAAAAGTTTGACGCCACAGCAGCAAAAGATGCGCGAATGTAATAATCAAGCAACGCAACAATCTCTGAAAGGTGATGATCGTAATAAGTTTATGAGCGCCTGCCTCAAGAAAGCCGCCTGATACCTGATAGTGCTAACGGGTGAGCTACGAAAATGGCTCACCCGAAATTTCATACTTCTGCCTTTAGCCCCGTCTCTATAATTTGGGAAAATTGTTTCTGAATGTTCCCAAAAATAATGAATGATGAAAACTTTTTCAAAAAAGCGGCGGCGCATGGGGAGGAACCTCCTTTAACTCCTCAAAACGAACATCAGCGATCCGGGCTGCGCTTCGCCCGTCGCGTCAGACTACCCCGCGCGGTTGGCCTGGCTGGCATGTTCTTACCGATTGCTTCAACGCTGGTTTCGCACCCGCCGCCGGGCTGGTGGTGGCTGGTGTTGGTCGGCTGGGCGTTCGTCTGGCCGCATTTAGCCTGGCAGATAGCGAGCAGGGCCGTCGATCCGCTTAGCCGGGAAATTTACAACTTAAAAACCGATGCAGTATTAGCGGGAATGTGGGTAGGCGTAATGGGCGTAAACGTGCTGCCTTCCACCGCGATGTTGATGATTATGTGTCTGAATTTGATGGGGGCAGGCGGCCCCCGTCTGTTTGTCGCGGGTCTGGTGTTGATGGTGGTTTCCTGCCTTGTCACCCTCGAACTGACGGGCATCACCGTGTCGTTCAATAGTGCGCCGCTGGAATGGTGGCTCTCCCTTCCCATTATCGTCATTTATCCTCTGCTGTTTGGCTGGGTCAGCTACCAGACGGCGACTAAACTGGCGGAACATAAACGCAGGTTGCAGGTCATGAGTACCCGCGACGGTATGACGGGCGTGTATAACCGACGTCATTGGGAAACTATGTTACGCAATGAATTTGATAACTGTCGGCGGCATAACCGCGATGCGACATTACTGATTATCGATATCGACCATTTCAAGAGCATCAACGATACTTGGGGCCATGATGTGGGCGATGAAGCGATTGTGGCGCTTACCCGACAGTTACAAATAACCCTGCGCGGTAGCGATGTGATTGGTCGGTTTGGCGGCGATGAGTTTGCGGTAATCATGTCCGGTACGCCAGCTGAGAGCGCCATTACCGCCATGTTACGGGTGCATGAAGGGCTAAATACATTACGTCTGCCGAATACGCCACAGGTAACTTTACGGATTAGTGTGGGGGTTGCGCCGCTGAACCCACAAATGAGTCACTATCGTGAGTGGTTGAAATCGGCAGATTTGGCGCTTTACAAAGCAAAGAAAGCCGGACGTAACCGCACCGAAGTGGCGGCCTGACGTCCGGCAAAAGTCATCAGGATTTACTGAGTTTTTCTGATTTTTCCATACACTTCGTCATCGCTTCGATCACTGCGGCACGGAAGCCTTTCTCTTCCAGTACGCGTACCGCCTCAATGGTGGTGCCTCCCGGTGAGCAGACCATATCTTTCAGTGCCCCCGGATGTTCTCCCGTTTCCAGCACCATTTTTGCAGAACCCATTACCGCCTGAGCGGCAAATTTATACGCCTGGGAGCGTGGCATCCCGCCCAGCACGGCGGCGTCGGCCATCGCTTCGATAAACATAAAGACGTAGGCTGGCGAAGAACCGCTCACACCGACCACCGGGTGGATCATCGGCTCAGCAATTACTTCCGCTTCGCCAAAGCAGCGGAAAATATTCAGCACATCAGCGGTATCTTCTGGGGTTACCAGCGCGTTTGGCGTTACGGAGGTCATCCCGGCATTAACCAGCGCGGGAGTGTTCGGCATGGCGCGGATAATTTTCCGGTCATGGCCCAGCGCACGGGCAAGCTGGTCGAGCGTGACACCTGCTGCAATAGAAACGACCAGAGAGTCTTTATTCAGGCTGGAGGTGATTTCGCTAAGCACTTTAATCATGATGCCTGGTTTAACGGCGGCAAAAATGATGTCGGCGATTTGCGCCACTTCTTGCGCCGATTCTGCGGCGTTGATGCCGAACTGGTCATGCAGGGCGGCGACTTTATCCGGGGAGGGGGTATATACCCAGATTTGCCCTGGAAGCACCTGACCGCTGGCAATCAGACCGCCGAGAATGGCTTTTCCCATATTGCCGCAGCCAATAAAACCGATTTTCTTTTCCATTGCCTCACTCCTGCCGTGAAATTCATTGTTTTGATAATCGCTGGCAGAAGCATAAACAGAACTATGCCGGAAGGCAAAAGCGCGACACAATAGAGGATTACCCAACAAAGGATGACTTTATGACAATTTGGGTGGATGCCGACGCGTGTCCCAATGTAATTAAAGAGATTTTGTATCGCGCGGCGGAACGTATGCAGATGCCGCTGGTACTGGTAGCAAATCAGAGTTTACGCGTGCCGCCATCGCGATTTATTCGTACGCTGCGCGTCGCGGCAGGTTTCGACGTTGCCGATAACGAAATTGTCCGGCAGTGTGAAGCGGGCGATTTGGTGATCACCGCAGATATACCTTTGGCTGCTGAAGCCATCGAGAAAGGCGCTGCGGCGCTTAATCCGCGCGGCGAACGTTACACGCCAGCGACCATTCGTGAGCGCCTGACGATGCGCGATTTTATGGATACCTTACGCGCCAGTGGGATCCAGACCGGGGGACCAGATAGCTTTTCACAACGTGACCGCCAGGCCTTTGCCGCGGAGCTGGAGAAGTGGTGGCTGGAAGTGCAACGTAGTCGTGGCTGAATGTAATTTATTATTTACACTTCATTCTTGAAAATTTATTGGTATAGTAAGGAGTGTATTAAAATTTTCACTTTAAGTGGAATTTTTTCTTTACAATCGAAATTGTACTAGTTTGATGGTATGATCGCTATTCTCATGACACCGGCTTTCGCCGCATTGCGACCTATTGGGGAAAACCCACGATGACACAACCTCTTTTTCTGATCGGGCCTCGGGGCTGTGGTAAAACAACGGTCGGAATGGCCCTTGCCGATTCGCTTAACCGTCGGTTTGTTGATACCGATCAGTGGTTGCAATCACAGCTCAAGATGACGGTCGCGGAGATCGTCGAAAGGGAAGAGTGGGCGGGATTCCGCGCCAGAGAAACGGCGGCGCTGGAAGCGGTAACTGCGCCATCCACCGTTATCGCCACGGGCGGCGGCATTATTCTGACGGAATTTAATCGTCACTTTATGCAAAATAACGGGATCGTGGTTTATTTGTGTGCGCCAGTATCAGTCCTGGTTAACCGACTGCAAGCTGCACCGGAAGAAGATTTACGGCCAACCTTAACGGGGAAACCGCTGAGCGAAGAAGTTCAGGAAGTGCTGGAAGAACGCGATGCGCTTTATCGCGAAGTTGCGCATATTATCATCGACGCAACAAACGAACCCAGCCAGGTGATTTCTGAAATTCGCAGTGCCCTGGCACAGACGATCAATTGTTGATTTTCGAGCGCCTATACTTAACGTTCATCCCGTGAAATAAGGAAGAACGATGCCAACGAAACCGCCTTATCCTCGTGAAGCATATATAGTGACGATTGAAAAAGGAAAACCAGGACAGACGGTAACCTGGTACCAACTCAGAGCCGATCATCCTAAACCAGACTCGTTGATCAGTGAACATCCGACCGCTCAGGAAGCGATGGATGCGAAAAAACGCTATGAGGACCCTGACAAAGAGTGACCGCATCAGACTGCTCGGAAGGGATTCTGAGTGCCACCACAAGGGATCTGCGTCACATTTTTCACAATTCATGTTTTTCAAATAATTAGAATATTAAACAATAACAATCCATTACTGGAATCATTTGGAATCTTTACATTATGCCGTGCAGGTCTGCTGCTACGCTTTTTGTCATTTGTAGCACAGGTAAGTGTCAGCAGTGGTGCTTAGCGCTTGCCCGGTAATTAACGACGAAATAAAAGTAAGGTGGAAGAACAATGAGTGCGTCGTTGGCGATCCTGACCATCGGCATTGTACCTATGCAGGAAGTTTTGCCGCTCCTGACAGAATACATTGACGAAGATAATATTTCCCATCATAGCCTGCTGGGGAAGTTAAGTCGTGAAGAAGTGATGGCGGAGTACGCGCCAGAAGCAGGCGAAGACACCATTCTCACATTATTAAATGACAACCAACTGGCCCATGTTTCGCGTCGTAAAGTGGAACGAGACCTGCAAGGTGTGGTTGAAGTGCTCGATAATCAGGGTTACGACGTCATTATATTAATGAGTACAGCAAACATTAGTAGTATGACCGCGCGTAATACGATCTTTCTTGAGCCGTCGCGGATATTGCCACCGCTGGTTTCCTCTATTGTTGAAGATCATCAGGTGGGGGTTATCGTTCCGGTTGAGGAGATGCTGCCCGTTCAGACGCAAAAATGGCAAATTTTGCAGAAATCGCCAGTATTTTCATTGGGTAACCCCATTCATGATTCGGAACAAAAAATCATTGATGCCGGGAAAGAATTACTGACAAAAGGGGCTGATGTCATCATGCTGGATTGTTTAGGATTTCACCAACGTCATCGCGATTTACTGCAAAAACAGCTCGATGTTCCTGTCTTGCTCTCTAACGTATTGATTGCACGGCTGGCTGCGGAATTACTGGTGTAATTTTGCGTGACAGCCAGCGCCTCTGGCCCCTATAGTGAAGTAGATGTTCAACTACCAGACAGGGCCAGTTTATGCTTCAAAGTAATGAGTACTTTTCAGGCAAAGTGAAATCGATCGGCTTTTCCAGCAGCAGCACTGGTCGCGCCAGCGTGGGTGTTATGGTTGAAGGTGAATACACCTTCAGCACCGCTGAGCCTGAAGAGATGACGGTAATCAGTGGTGCGCTGAATGTGTTACTGCCTGACGCGACCGACTGGCAAGTGTATGAAGCCGGTTCGGTGTTTAATGTTCCCGGTCACAGCGAGTTTCATCTGCAAGTTGCCGAACCCACCTCTTATCTGTGCCGCTATCTGTAATTCCTCGCCTTCCCCTTGAACGGGAGGGCATTTTTCTGAAATGTCCTCTCTTTAACCCATAATAATATTTCCTTTGCTGGGATTTTTTCGATTTCCGATATATTCATAATTCATCAAGGTTGATATAAATATCAGTGAAGATCTCCAGATATTGTTGCGGAACTGGCGACGATCAAAGATAAATCAGATGATGAATGGTGGCGTGCATTGCTGCAAAGTCGCAATGATCATTTGCGCCAAACGGCATTGCGCAACGCACATACCCCGGTGTTGTTAACGACATTGACTGAGTCTCAGGATCGGTCGCTGGCTATTAATAATCCACAGCTGGCTGCCGATGTGAAAACGGTGTGGCTAAAAGAGGAGCCATCATTACTTTTATTTGTCGATCAACCCGCTCTTTCGCAGTTACGGGATTTAGTGAAAACCGGGGCAACGCGGAAAATTCGTAGTGAAGCGCGTCACCGGCTTGAGGAAAAACAATGACACAACGCCCCTGGAGCAAGTTACAGCGTAAAACGCATAATATTGCTGCGCTAAAAATTATTGCCCGCCGTAGCGAATAATTATATGCCTGGTGTAGCTTCGTACGCCGGATAAGACGCGGCAGGCGTCGCATCCGGCATTAAAGGTAAATCAGCAATTAACGTTGTGCTTCGCCACCTAATCCTTCAATCAGGTTTTGAATTAACGCTGCCAGTTCACCAGTCATCAGGATGAAATCGGCATCAAAACGCTGGGCGAAATCTTCACGGTCGATATCTTCGTTTTGATCGCGCAGCTCGTCGCAGAAATTCAGACGCTTGAGCGAACCATCGTCGCACATCACAAACTGAATGCGCTGCTGCCAGTCGAGCGCCAGTTTAGTCACCACTTTTCCGGCTTCAATGTGGTTGGTGATCTCTTCGCTGGTCAGATCTTGTTTCTTCGCGCGGATCACGCCGCCATCTTCCAGCAGTGATTTCAGCTCGGCTTCATCAAGCAGCTGGAAGCCCTGTGCTGTGCTGCCGGAGCGTACCCATTCGGTCAGCGTCAGTTCAATCGGATTTTCCATGCTCAATGGTACAACCGGTAACGACCCCAGGCTTTTACGCAGTAATGCCAGCGTATCTTCCGCTTTTTTGGCACTGGCGCAGTCCACCATAATCAAACCGTTAACCGTGTCGATCCACATCATTGTCTGGCTAAAACGGCTGAAAGCACGCGGCAGCAGAGAATGCAGCACTTCGTCTTTCAGCGAATCTTTTTCGGTTTTCTTCAGCTTACGCGCCTGTTCCGCTTCCAGTTTGGCGATTTTCGCTTCCAGCGCCTGTTTAATCACCGGAGACGGGAGGATTTTTTCTTCTTTGCGCGCGCAGATAACAATTTGACCATTGGCAACGTGCGTTAACGCATCGCTGTGCGATCCCATCGGAGGAACCCAGCCCATCTTCGCCATGTCCTGGCTGCCGCATGGGGTAAATGCCATCGAGGCTAGCTGTTTTTCCATCTCTTCTGCACGCAACGAAATCTCGCGGCTAAGACGGTAAACCATTAAATTTTTGAACCACAGCATGATAATTTCCACGGCCTTGTCGTTAAATTTAGCGGGCATGATAACGAATTGTCGGCGGCCTTGCATTGCCAATCCAGTTGTCCGTCTCTACTCTATTGATATTGAAAAAAATAAGGAGAGTACCGTGCGTATAGGTATCGATTTAGGCGGCACCAAAACTGAAGTGATTGCACTGGGCGATGCAGGGGAGCAGTTGTACCGCCATCGTCTGCCCACGCCGCGTGATGATTACCGCCAGACCATTGAAACGATCGCCACGTTGGTTGATATGGCGGAGCAGGCGACAGGGCAGCGCGGAACGGTAGGTATGGGCATTCCTGGCTCAATTTCGCCTTACACCGGCGTGGTGAAGAATGCCAATTCAACCTGGCTCAACGGTCAGCCATTCGATAAAGACTTAAGCGCGCGGTTGCAGCGGGAAGTGCGGCTGGCAAATGACGCCAACTGTCTGGCGGTTTCAGAAGCAGTAGATGGCGCGGCAGCGGGAGCGCAGACGGTATTTGCCGTGATTATCGGCACGGGATGCGGCGCGGGCGTGGCATTCAATGGGCGGGCGCATATCGGCGGCAATGGCACGGCAGGTGAGTGGGGACACAATCCGCTACCGTGGATGGACGAAGACGAACTGCGTTATCGCGAGGAAGTCCCTTGTTATTGCGGTAAACAAGGTTGTATTGAAACCTTTATTTCGGGCACGGGATTCGCGACGGATTATCATCGTTTGAGCGGACATGCGCTGAAAGGCAGTGAAATTATCCGCCTGGTTGAAGAAAGCGATCCGGTAGCGGAACTGGCATTGCGTCGCTACGAGCTGCGGCTGGCAAAATCGCTGGCACATGTCGTGAATATTCTCGATCCGGATGTGATTGTCCTGGGGGGCGGGATGAGCAATGTAGACCGTTTATATCAAACGGTTCCGCAGTTGATTAAACAATTTGTCTTCGGCGGCGAATGTGAAACACCGGTGCGTAAGGCGAAGCACGGTGATTCCAGCGGCGTACGCGGCGCTGCGTGGTTATGGCCACAAGAGTAAAAAACGTAGGCAATTGGCGCATCATGCCTGATGCGACGCTTGCTGAACTGCACCCCAAATGTTGGACATAATCTGACATCTGAAGGTGCAGTTTATGAAACATTCATTTGAAGTAAAAC